>SXGQ01648813.1_pt1 | contig 18267 bp, 20 predicted proteins | sample 3178371 | NCBI WGS metagenome assembly SXGQ01 (sample SAMN11356859, study PRJNA531348) | freshwater metagenome | isolation source: freshwater sample F1-20 | place: China: Fuxian Lake, Yuxi | collected 2017-12-25 | reverse complement strand
CCCTCGTCATAACCAACATACCCTGGAGGTGCTCCCACTAATTTAGATACTGAATGTTTTTCCATGTATTCAGACATGTCAACACGAATCATAGCATCCTCTGTACCAAAAACATTTTTAGCCAATCTTTTAGCTAAGTGAGTTTTACCAACCCCAGTAGGACCTAAGAAAACAAATGACCCAATCGGTTTATTGTGTTTCTTAATACCCATTCTATTTCTACGAATAGCTTTAGAGATTTGTTCAATAGCGATGTCTTGACCGATAACCTCACTACAAAGTTCTGTAGACATACTCTTCAACTTTTCCAAATCACTTTGACCGACCTTTGTTACAGGAATACCAGTAATTTTTGATACTACAGCTGCCACATCTTCCTCAGTAATGATTTTTCTAGTACTATTTAAAGATTTATTCCATTCTTCAGTAGCTTTATCTAACTCAGTCTTTAATTTCTTTTCTTGGTCACGTAGGTTTGCTGCCTCCTCATACCTTTGGGATTTTATTACCTGTCTCTTCTTCTCATCAATATCATTAATTTGTTTCTCCAAAGAAATAATATTTTCAGGGGCTTCAATATGTACTTGGGCTCTTGCACCAACCTCATCTAGTATATCAATAGATTTATCAGGTTGTTCACGATTTGTTATATATCTATCTGATAATTTAACACAAGCCTCTATAGCCAATTCATCATACTTAACCCTGTGATGGTCTTCATACCTATCCTTAATATTTTTAATAATAACCAAAGTATCCTCAGTTGAAGGTGGTTCAATCATTACTGTTTGGAATCTCCTTGTTAGAGCCCCGTCCTTTTCAAAATTCTCACGATACTCATCAAGGGTTGTAGCTCCAATACATTGGATTTCACCACGTGCTAAAGCTGGTTTCAAAATATTTGAAGCGTCAAGTGACCCTGAAGCGTTACCCGCACCAATCATTGTATGAATTTCATCAATGAAAAGAATTACGTTATCTACCTTTTCAAGTTCTTCCATAATACCTTTTAACCTTTCCTCAAATTGACCACGGTATTTAGTACCAGCAACCAATAGTGCCATATCCAAAGAAACAACTCTTTTATCAAAAAGAATTCTAGGACATTTCTTTTCAACAATTTTTAATGCTAAACCTTCAACTATAGCCGTTTTACCGACACCGGGTTCACCAATTAGGATAGGATTATTTTTCTTTCTCCTACTTAAAACTTGTGAAACTCTTTCCACTTCGTCATTTCTACCAATAATAGGGTCAATTTTACCTTCTGTAGCAATTTTAGTAATATCCCTACCAAAGTTATCTAGGATAGGGGTGTTACTTTTACTATTGGACTTGCCTTTAGAATCACCTCTCTCATTGAAATCATCTGTAATACCACTCATTTCGTTTTCTTTTTTTAATTCTATTAATGTACTTTTAACTGTTTTATATGTTATACCTTGTAAAAATAATACTTTACTACAGTCTAACGTTCTATTCTTCAACAAAGATAATAATAAATGAATACAATTTACATCTTTATCATTTAATTTATCAGATTCTAATTCCGCTGAGTTTAAAATAATTTTAGAACTCTCACTAAAAGCTAATAATTTGTTACCAATTCTAGGGTTCCTAATTTTTAATCTTATATAAGCTTCAATTTTAGCTAAAAGGTCTTCAATATCAGAACCCATATTTAAAAGGGTTTCAACAGCATCATTATCACCATCAATTAATATAGCTAATAACAAATGATCAGGTTCTATCTTAGTCCCACCTAATCTATTAGCTTCTTTGAAAGAGTTTTTTAAAACTACTCTAACTTTTTTATCTAACGGTTTCATCTGTATACAATGTTAATTATAATATCCCATTTTAACAAGCGGGGTTTTCTTTTTTAAGAATTATAGTTAATATTAGATATAAATTAAATTAAAGAAAACACTAAAATGTTTTATAAAGAAATTATTATTATTTTTAAAAACAATTCAGAATCAGATGATATTTTTAAATCTGGTTCTTATTCTATAACCTACAATAATGTTAGTTATGAAATAAAGGGTGACTATCTTATATTAGAAGTTAATAAAGATGGTGAGATTGAAGGACATGTATTACCTTTAAAATCTATAATAAATTATAAAATAATTAAATATGGCAGTAATTAAAAGAACAGTTAGAGAAGATGGTTTTATTGAATGTTTGATAGATTCAACTAATATACTTAAAACGGAATACAGTGAAAATACAAAAGAATTTATTGTAACATTTAAAGCAGGTTCAAGGTATAAATATATTGATGTTCTAAATAGGGATTACGTTAGATTTGAAATTTCTGAGAGTCAGGGTAGTGTTTTCAATAAAACTATGAAGAATTATAAATTTGAGAGGTTGGACCCCGTTAATGTTACACCAATAAAAGAGTTAATCAATGAAATTAGTAAGGACTAACTTTATTGTAAGAATCAACACGATATATATTTAAACAAAGTGAGTCTTCATTATTTTCACTCCTTGTATAAATAATAAACATTGGTCCTTCAGTATAAATAGAATACATTAAACTATCGTCATCCGTTCTACCAATAAAATTTAACCTAATATCCTCAAAGTTAAAAGATTCTAATTTTTTAATTACTAATTTTTTAACATCTTCACCAGTACATTCAATTGACTCAAGTGATTTAGCTATTTCTGAAGTAGAGACTTCATTAATTCTAACTTCCATTATTTTTTTAACTTGTGATTCTGTTAATCTAATTAATTTTTTCATTTATCAATAATTTTTGTCCTCTTCATCGTAATATTCACTAGGGTCAAAACCTGATTCCCTTCTTTCCAAGTCCTCAACTTCTAAACCAGCTTCATAAGCTCTACCTTCTTCAAAGGCTTTATGATAAGTTTCTTCTTTACCTTCTTCATAACCTTTGGTGTAACCTTCAGATAACCCCTCACCATAACCTTCATCGTAACCTTTTTCACGTTCAAGTTCTAGTTCTTCAGTAATATCCTGTTTAACATCAGAAAGACCCTCATCATAACCATATCTATAACCGTCTCTTTCACCTTCAGAATAACCCTGTTGATTACCAATGTCAATACCTTCAGAGTATGAATACTCGGCTAAATGATATAAAGCTTCAAATAATTTTTCAAATTGATCTTGACTTAAAGCTAAATTGTAAACAATTTCAGTAAGTTTACTTGTTTCTGGATCTCTCCTATAACCAACATCCCTAAGATTATATATTTTTTTTACAATATCCTCTTTTGAAGTTGGGTTTACATCATTAGTCCAATCAAAATCATTTTCTTTTAATATTTTCTTAATTGTGTTTCTCATCATCATTTAATAAATATCGTGATATTTATGAATATGAACTTAAATGAGAAAGAAGTTACTAAAACAAATAGGAAAATAGACCTTTCAGGTTTTCAAATAAAGGATGAACTTAACCCAAAGATATGGGATGAAGATCAAAAAATGAAACCTGAAGTTAAAAAAACTTTATTAAAGATAGCTGACGATTATTTTGAATCTTTAGACATATCTGGTGTTGACATTGAAGATGTTACAATGACAGGTTCATTAGCTAATTATAATTGGTCAAAATATTCAGATGTTGATTTACATATTGTTGTAGATTATAAAGACATCCCTGTAGATGAGGATTTAGTACAAGATTTCTTAAAATCAAAGAGTTCTGCATGGAATAAAGAACATGATGTTAAAATTTATGGGTACGATGTGGAACTTTATGTACAAGACATTAATGAACCACACCATTCAACAGGTGTTTATTCCATATTAAATAATGAATGGAAAATTAAACCCGAAAATAAAAAAATAAATTTTAACGATAAATCAGTTAAAGATAAAGCCAAAATGTTAATGGACCGTATTGAAGATTTATATGATGAATTGATTGATTCTGATTATGAAGAGGTTATAAAAGGTGTTGATAAATTAACTGATAAAATAAAAAAAATGCGTCAATCAGGTTTAGAATCTGGTGGTGAATTTTCAGTTGAGAATATTGTATTTAAAGTACTTCGTAGAAACGGAATGTTAGATAGATTATACGACATTAAAACTGTCGCTTATGATAAAGAAATGACATTAGAATCAACCAAAGAGTCAAAAAAAATAGATAAATTATTAGAATCTTTAAATAAAAAAAAAATTTTAAAAGAATCTAATGACCCTTTTAAATGGATTAGGGATATACAAACAAAAACATTAATAAATAAACAACCTTATAGAAATTCAGAATACATCATTGTTGGGGAATTTTTCAATAAAAAAAATATAGACTATAAGGGTTGGGTTATTACTTGGGATAGTTTTCAAGGTATTGTAGAATGGAGGAGTGAAAATGTTCCTGATATGCTTTATCTAGCAACACCTTATTGGGATGGTGCTGATAATGTACCTATAAATTATGATTATAATTATGGTGATGATTATGGAATGGTGGATTTTTTAGATATCCCAGAATTTCAATATGAAGAAGATTTAATTAATTGGTTGGAGAACAATTATTTTGAGGGGGTCTATAAAAAAATTAGTAGACATAATACACAATGGTTCGGACCTTTAGCCGAATCTGTGTAAGATTTTATAATATAATTAGTGGTTTATTGAAGATTAAACATATTTATATAGAAAAAAGAGAATTATGGATAGTTATGAAGTAATGCACACATATAGTAATCTAGATTTTACGGGTTACACTTACTTTCAAATTTGTGTTAATGCTGGTGATACTTTAACATATAAAGGTAATGTTATAACGCCATCTGGTGGACCAGTTGTTTTAAATTTAGCCGTATCAACAGCTTCTGATGTTACAGGGACTTCTAATACTGTTGTTTTCTTAGGTAAGAAAAGACCTGAATTAACTAGAACATTAAACTCTGATGGTACTTGGGGTATTAAAGGATAATAAATTATATTATGAATAAGAAAACATTAAATAGAATGTTAGAATTGGCCAACATTAAGCCAATCACAGAAAATAAAGTAGAACTTTCTTCATTAGAACTTGTTAAAAAGGCGGCTAATGACAAAGTTTATGCTATAGTTAGGGAAAATAGTAAATATTTTATTAAAGTTACAGATAAAAAACAAAATTTAACAGAATCAGATTTTGATTATTTAGGTGGTTTAGCTAATAAATCTAAATACTCTTATAGATCATTTGAAGATGCTACTAAACATTTAAACTTAATGTTTGATGAATTAAACAGATTGAATGAAGGTTCATTCACTAATGTTCTAGAATCTGATATTCATTTATTAGATGAAAAAAAATATGTTCTAAAATTAAATAAACCTAAAGCAAAACCTGAAACTGATTCATTTGATTTTGGTTCTGATGAAGAATCAAAAGATAGTGGTGAAGATGTTTTTGATTTTGGTTCTGATGAAGAATCAAAAGATAGTGGTGAAGATTTTGATTTTGGATCTGATGAAGAAAAAAGTGATGAAAAAGATAAAGAAACTGAAACTATTGGTGGTGACTTTGATTTTGGTGGTGAAAGCACTGAAGATGAGGAAACTGAAGAACTAGACGATGAGGATCTAGACGACGAATTAGATGATGAGGAATTGGATGATGAAGATTCTATAAAATCAATTCAAAAATTAACAGGCAAACTAGGCCAAAAACTTAGAGATACAGAAGACATTTCTTCTGATATGGAGAAATGGGTTGCCAAATCCGTATTATCAGCTTTAGACTTAGATAATATGGATACTGATGATAAAAAAGATATTATTAAAACTATAAAAAAGAAATCAAAAGAAGAAGATACTGAAGAAGAAGATTTTGATTCTACTGAGGAGGGGTTTGATTTTGGTGGTTCTGATGAAGAAAATAAAGATTCTTACATGTCTTATATGGATGATGAACCATGTTCACATTGTGGTGGTTTAGGCCACGATGAATTCACTGGTGAAGAATGTGAATGGTGTGATGGTAATTATGAAGATATGAGTAAAGATTCTAATTTAATGGCACAAACAGATATTGATAGTGCATTAAGTTATGTCTCTTATATGAAAGATGATAAATTTTCTGAAAAAGAATTAAATGACTGGTTATCTGACATGGAAATGTCTGGATTTGGTTCTAATAATCATGGGACTGAATACGATTCATTTATGGATGATGTTCATATGTACACAGAAGAAGATGAAGAGACAGATAGAGGTGGTGAACCAGATTTATCTAAAGGTGAAAAAATATTATTAGATGATTTAGAAGATGAATCTTTATACGGATTAAATCCTAATACAACAAATAGATATAGTAGAGAACCTGATTATATCGCTAAAAAACAAGCTATAAAAGATATGGTCCCACATTTTAATAAAAATACTGGACCTGGGTACGAGGAAAAACCTTCTGAAAATTGGCGTAAACATACAATACCTTTTAATACAAAAGCAGGTTATAGTGAGTATGATGAATTTATGTCAGACATAACAGATAAACTTGAGACATACGAACAAGAATTAGCTTATCAAGATTTAATGGATATGGCTTCAGAATATGGTTTCACTTTAAGTCTTTGTCACGATGATAAAACGGAAGACCCTGAAGAGTCAACAATCTATTTTGACATTAAAGATGGTAGTAAAAAATTATTAAAAGCTAGAATTAACTCTATTGGTCATCTTGAGATTGGTACAATGAAAGGTGAACATTTTATTGGTGAACCTGTTGACTCTTTATCAGATTTTGACGAAACTTTTGACGAAGAAGGAAAATTAAAAGATATGGGACCCCAAAGAGAAAAAGCACCTGAAAAACCTGGACGTGAAACTGAAACAAAACCTGGGCGTGAAAAAAGACCCGATACAGACAGACCGTCTAGGAGACCATTTAACCCTCCCCCACACATTACACCGGGAGAGGAACCTGGTCCTAAAGCAGATAGAAGAAGTTATATGAGTGAAGACCCTACAATGGCTCCAGCTCCAGCAAAGGAACCATCTACAACACCTAGTGAACCAACAACAAAACCTGGAAGAGAGAAAAGACCTGATACAGATAGACCTTCTAGAAGACCTTTTAATCCACCTCCTCACATTACACCGGGAGAGGAACCAGGTCCTAAAGCAGAAGATGACGTAGAATTTTCATAATTAAAAAACATAGTAAAAAACATAGTCACAAAAGACTATGTTTTTTTATGCTCAATAACAATATTTATATTATATGTATTTAATCTATATAAACCGAATAGGGACAACATTTAAAGGTGAAAATGTTTTTGAATTTTTATTTTCTAATTCAACTGATTGGGAATGGGATGATTCTTGGTACGAATCCTCTGTTGTGACAGAAAAAAGGGATTTATCACCTGATGAATCAATAATTAAGTTTGTTGGAACTTTAAAAACGGATTTATTTGACTTGGAGTTAATTCAAGAAGACGGAGTACGTAATATTTATGATGCGGTAGAAGGTATCATAGCTTTAGGTTGGGAGAAGTACCAAGAAGGTGAGGATTTTCCTGAAAAAAGGAGAATTTTTAAATTCGGTGACACTAAAGAAATTGTTGATGAGCAACTTTATGAGTATGACCTTGCATTAAAATATAAAGAAAATAAAATAAAAGCATAATGTCTAATAAGAAACATAACTTAAAAGAGGATAAAAAATCTGAGATAGAGTCCTTGGAAAATAAATTAAGAAACCAAGAAAAGCAACTTCAAGATATACAGACTAATATAAAACTTAAACAAGAAAAATTAAGAAGTGACAATATTAGTAAACAAAAAGCTTCACAAGCCCCTCAAGGGACTGAGGCTAAAGAGGTGACTTTACCTGTTTTAAATAAAGAAGTTCCTGAATTAACAAAATACATACAAACACAATTAACACCACAAGTAAAAAAAATTCAAACTGATATAGAAGACACTAAAAAGTCTATTAGTTTTGTGAAGTCACAACCTGAAAGTGAAGAAGGTGATAAAGAAGAAGAGAATAAAGAAGAGTCTATGAAAGAAAATAAAGTAATAAAAGCTTCAGATTTTAAATCTATTGTTGAGAACTATACTAAAATAAGTTTGTCTGAATCAGATATTATTAGTATTCTTGTAGAAACTCAAAATCCAGTAATGACAAAATCTGAATTAATTGAGGGTATACAAAATAAATTAATAATTGAAGCCGATATGAATAGAGATGTAAGTGGTAGTTTTGAAAGTGGTTCTAATGAATATTCTGAATTGTTAGGGTCTGATTTGGCTAAACAAATGGCTAATCAGTCATTTGATGAGATAGCTAGAACTATTAGACAAAAAACTGGTAAACAAAGAGTTACTTTTGACGATGTACAACAATTAATGTCTATTTCGTTGATGAATGCTGCTAAAGAAGAGTACGCATACGGTATTGAAAGGTTAGAACAAAAAGCTGTTGAAATGATTAGGAGACAATTCAACATCCCTGAAGGTGCTGTTGATTTTGAAGCTACTATAACTGGTGTCCCACAAAGATCTTTGGGTTTACCTAGTAATGCTCCACAAGAAGTTATCAATCAGTATTCTCGTCAATTAGGTGTCAAAATTGGTGATATACAAAGAGAAGGTCTCAAGTTTGAGAAGGGTGACAGACCTGTTCCACAGGGTAAAACTGAGGAACAAATGAAACCTAAAATTAAGAGAAGAAAGTTGACTAATGCTATGATGCATGGAGCAGCTAGAAAATCTCAAAATATTCACCACATGGATGATCAGTTAAGACAGGAAAATCCTAGATTAGGTCAAAACTACTCTAATCTTATGGCAGCAAATGATGCTTCTTACTGGATGATGAATGATGAAGACATCCAATCACAAGGTAGAGAAGGTATCCACGCAGGTAATGTTAGAGTTAAATTATCTGACCAACCTGGAGGAGCACCTAAAATTATAGCACAAGGTGTTGTTTTTCCAGTACTTTTACACGAATTAGCTAAAGGTGTTATTGAATTGATGTCTTTATGGTCTTTACCTGTTGATGTTGAAGAAAGGAAATATGTTCTTGATAAAACTGATACTTTAGCGGATGAAACTAATGATATTAGATTGGGTCCTGTTATTTGGGAGAAATTCGTTGCTCAAATACCATCTGATAACCAAGAAGTGATTTCTTTAACTTGGAACATGATGCAGGAACTTTCAGATAGTGATTTCAACAATATTATTGAGGGTCTATTAAATGATAGGTCTGATTCACAAATGAAAGTTAAACGAATGGCTGAAGATGCGGCAGATGAATTAAGACGTGAATCTTCTGATGATACTTTTGGTATCTATGGTGATGAGGATGAGGATGAGGATGAAGGGGAAGTGGCAAAACCTGAAAGGGATAATGAAGATGAAGGTGAATATTCTGATCCTGAATTAAAACGTATTTTAGGTGGTCAAAAAGGTGAAGAAGTTCCTGAAGAAACTAAAGACCTTAATGATATGACTGATAATGAATTAAAGTCCTTAATGTCATCAGCTATTGAGGATGAGGATTATGAATTTGCGTCTCAAATAAGAGACATTATAAATAGTAGAAGATAAAATAAAAACCACCTTAATGGTGGTTTTTTTATGCTTACACTCTTTATTGATATTTATTATTAAATAAAGAGATGACAAAAGCTCAAATGTTATATGAAATAGGGAAATGTTTAAATGACCCTGTTTATGCCATTGAGTCCTATCTAACCACAGAAGACAGGACTCAAGGTGGTTTCGTGCAATTTAAATTATTCCCAAGACAGAAAGAATTGATAGGTGGTTATAAAAAACATCAGCACAATATTGTGATGAAACCTAGACAGGCAGGTATATCCACAACTACAGCAGCATTTTTAGCGGTTTTAACGGCATTAGCATCAAATAAAAGTACACAAAAAATACTTATTGCGGCAAATAAACAAGAAACAGCTAAAGAATTTTTAAAGAAAATTAAAGATTTTACAATGCAATTACCTGGTTGGATGGATGCTTATAGGCCAGCAAACTCGGACAGTTGGTTTAACCCTGAAAAAAATTCAAGTTCACATTATAAATTATGGAATGGTAGTGAGGTAAAAGCTGTTGCTTCATCAAAAGATGCTTTAAGAGGTTATACACCTTCAGTTATTGTTGTTGATGAAGCGGCCTTCATTGAGGGTAATAGAGGTGAGGAATTTTATACCGCCGCTCAACCATCATTGTCAACAGGTGGTAAATCCATATTGATTAGTACCCCAAACGGTCATGACCCACTTTATTATGTGGCCTATAAAAACGCTAAAACAGGTAGAAATAATTTTAATATTGTTGAAATGCGTTGGTTTGAGGACCCTCGTTATAATAAAGGGATGAAATGGTTATTAAAAGACCAAATGACTGAAGAACTAATTGAGGAAAAAGAAGAATGGGATTTTGATACATGGCAAAAAATGATTAAAGAGGGTTGGGAACCTACTTCTCCATGGTTTGAGGACATGTGTGCTCAACTTAACCATAATAAACGTTCAATATCCCAAGAGTTATTATGTGATTTCCAAGGTTCAGGTGACCAAGTAATTGACGATAAATATATTAAGTTCCATGAGGACAATAATGTCATGGAACCATTAAGAAAAGAATGGATAGATGGTAATATGTGGATTTGGGAAGACCCTATCCAAGGACATAATTATATAATGGCAATTGATGCAGCTAGTGGTTCAGCTGACGACTTTGGCTCTATATGGATTTTAGATTTTGATACGGGAAACCAAGTTGCGGAATATCATGGAAAAGTTTCACCAGACATTTTAGGTGAAATCGGTCATTATTACGGTGAATCCTATAACGCTTATGTTGTTGTGGATGTAACTGGTGGTTATGGTATTTCTACAGTATTAAAGATGTTGGAGTTGGGTTACCCTGTTAAAAGGATGTATTACGATACACCAATAGGTATTGATATGTTGGAAAACAACAAACAGTTACAAAAATATATGAGTAACGGTAGAATGCCAGGACTAAATTTCCAAAAAAATAGAAATACAATTGTTATGGAAGGTGAAAAAGCCATCCGTATGAATTCTATTAAAATTAGGTCAATTAGAACTTTAACAGAATTACCAACATTTGTTTATATTAATAATAGACCTGACCACACAAAAGGTTCACATGATGACTTATTAATGGCTCTTTTCATGTGTAACTTTGTTGGTATGACTTCTTTTAAAGATTTAGAAAAATCTAAAGGTCATGCTAAAGCTATGGTTAATAGTTGGGCAGTTGCTACTAATGATACCAGTGAAATTTCTGAATTAAATGAGGTTGTTAATATGGGTTTTTATACCGACCCAAGGTCAACTGTAAAAGATAAACAATCACTACAACAAACACAGGAATACCTTTGGATGTTTAGTGGATTACCAGGATTTAAAAAAAAATAGATAATGAAAAGATTTAATGCAAAACCTTCTAATAATAAACAATTTAAGGTACAGAAAGGTGCTGGACCTGTTTATACTTATAATAAAGTACAATCAGTCCCACAAGGAGTTACTACAAATCAGAACATTAAGAACAAATTAACTAAAAACTACATCTTATGTGAGGGTGAAATAGATAATGTTGTACAATATGTTTATGAAAATGGTCCTACAGGTGATCATTTAGGTTATGTGGACTGTGATTATGTTGAATAACATTCACATTGAAAGTTTATAGATTACATTTAATCTGAATATTTATATTAAATAATAAGTTGATTGAACATTTTTAAATGGCAGATAATAGAGATAATTTAACAGTTTATCAGAAGTTATTCTATATGTTTGGACAAGGTGGAGGGTTAAAATCCAACCCCGAAAGAAATCCAAAATATAGTTTAACCGATAAAGATTTGATTGTAACTTCTTCTAAGGAAGATTTTGAGAGACAGAAACTCCAATTACAACAACAAAAATACATGCAAGGCCAATGGCAGAGGGTTGATAACGAACTTTACCAAAGAGCAATTTTTTACGAAACAACAAGGATTGCCTCTTATATGGATTATGAGGCAATGGAATTCACACCTGAAATTGCTGTTGCTTTAGATATTATGGCTGAGGAGAGTTGTACTCTTAATGAACAAGGTAAGATTTTAAGTATTTATTCAGATTCTTCTAGAATTAAAAAGGTTCTTGAGGATTTATTTTATAATGTACTAGATATCCACTCAAATTTACCAATGTGGACAAGAAATACTTGTAAATATGGTGATAACTTTTTGTATTTAAAATTAGATTATAAATATGGGATTGTCGGAGCATCCCAATTAACTAATATTGAAATAGAAAGAAAAGAAAGTAATATTTTCCCATATAAAGGGATGGATGATGAAGAAGAATCTAAAAAGAAACAAGTAAAATTTGTATGGAAAGATAAAAATTTAGAATTCAATGCATGGGAAATAGCACATTTTAGATTATTAGGTGATGATAGAAAATTACCATATGGTACTTCTGTTTTAGAAAAGATTAGAAGAATATGGAAACAATTACTTCTAGCAGAAGATGCTATGTTAGTTTATCGTGTAACTAGAGCACCTGAAAGAAGAGTCTTTAAAGTTTACGTTGGTAACATTGATGATGAGGATGTTGAAGCATACGTACAAAAAGTTGCTAATAAATTTAAAAGAACACAAACCGCTAGTAATCAAACGGGACAATTAGATGTTAGATATAATACATTAGCTGTTGACCAAGATTTCTTTGTACCTGTAAGAGACGCTAATGCTTCTAGTCCAATAGAAACTTTGGCGGGTGCTTCTAACTTAGACCAAATAGCTGATATCCAATTTATTCAAAGAAAATTAGTCACAGCTTTAAGAATACCTAAACCATTTTTAGGTTTTGAGGAAACCAATGGTGATGGTAAAAATTTGGCTTTACAAGATATTAGATTTGCTAGAACAATTAATAGAATACAACAATCTATCGTACAAGAATTAAATAAAATAGCTATAGTTCATTTATATATTTTAGGTTTTCATGATGAATTAGGTAGTTTTAAACTTTCATTAAATAACCCATCCACACAAGGTGAGGTTCTTAAAGTTGAACAGTGGAAAGAAAAGGTGATGTTATATAAAGACCTTGTTAGTCAAATTGATGGTGGTCTTTCACCTACTTCCCATACTTGGGCAAAGAAAAATATATTTAATTGGTCTGAAGATGAGATTGTACTTGATTTAGAACAACAAAGATTAGAAAGAGCTGCGTCTAAAGAACTTGAAAACACTCCTGAAATCATTAAGAAGACAGGTTTCTTTGATAAGGTTGATAAACTTTATGGTGAAATTGTCACTAAAGAAAGTGGTGTTGAGGGTACTGAAGAAACTGGGTCTGAAACTGAAGGATTTGGAGGCGGTGAAGCTGGTGGATTCGGTGGAGGATTTGGAGGCGGTGAAGCTGGTGGATTCGGTGGGGGTGGAAATGAAACTGAAAGTGAACCTGGAACAGAAGTTGGTGGAGGTGAAGGTTTTGGTGAAGGTTTTAATAACGACAACGTAATTGATAAACTTTTATTAGAAGGTAAAAAAAGAAATGAAGATATCATGTCAATGACTAAAGGTATTCAGTCTTTATTGAAAGAAACTGATTTTGATGAGGGTGAAAATGATTTATTCCAAAAATAGAGCATATTTATTCTAAAAATAGTGTCATGAACTTTGGAACGATAAAAGATATTTTTGCCTCAATATTAGTAGAGTCACATCTTAACAATAATACAAAAGGTAAGGAATTATATAAAAACTTTCTTAAAATACTTAAAGAAAATGAGTCTTTAAGTACGGCATTTATTGTTTACAGAAATATAGAAAGTAAAACAATAAAAAATGAGATAGCTGCCACTGAATATCTTAAAGAATCAATTTCAGTATTTGATAAATTTAGAGGAGACCAATCATTACCAAAACAAATTAAAAAATTAACTTATTTACTTGAGTCTAACGGTATTGATTACAAATCAAAAGAAACAAAATCTTTACACGAATCTTTACAAAAATTGATCTTAACTAAAAAAAATGTCTCTACAATAGATTTAATACATGAACATAAACTAAATGTTGTTAACTGGTTAACTTCTGATAAAGAAGTTATTAATGAAGATACAGAATTTGTTAAACCAAATGTGGACCCTAATAAATTTTTAGAAATAGCTGTTTCAAAATTTAACGAAAAATACTCTGAATTAAATGAAGAGGAAAAAAACATTCTTAAAGTTTTACGTGAAAACAAAAAAGATTCAGTAAAAGATTTATTTGAGTCTTTAATGAGAGAAAATATAAAATTAATAAACGAAAATATTAATAAGTATCAAAATAGTTTAGATGTTAAAGAAAAATTATTGGATACTAAAGAAGCCATTTATAAAATGATGGAAAATGGTGATAGTTTTAATGAAAACATAATAAAACTATACGAATTAAAAAATAACCTAAAATATGATTAATAGATTTCTTAACCACTTCGTTAGTTGCTTTGGATTTGACCACGTTTCCGATTTCAACGACTCCATAGTACATTCAAAATTATTAATGTTAACACTACCTTTGGCAGCTATTTCAGGTTTTGTTGAATCATTTATGGGATTACATGGTCTAACGGTTTTAGCTTTTGTAATTTTAGTGGTTTTAGAGTTAGTTACCGGACTAGCAGCATCAAAAAGTAGAGGTGAAAAAATAGAATCACATAAATTTAGTAGATTTGGGTTAAAGGTATTTGTATGGATCACTTTAATATTCATAACACATAGTTTAGAGTTAGAATATACTGATAAAGATTTAATGTCTACTTTAACAAAAGGTTTTTTTGGGTGGTTACATGGTGCTTTATTTGTTTATATAACTTTAGAATATTTAATATCAGTTTTAGAAAACTTGGGGTCATTAACCAATGAAAAAAGTAAAAAAACATTAATTACGGCCATAATAAATAAATTAAATGGTTTATTAGGTTTAGAAAAAGAAAACAAAACTAAATAAAAATATATAAAAAAACTTCTAAAGCCTCCTAAATTTAGGGGGCTTTTTTTTATCCTATAAATTTATTATTATTATTAAAAAAATAACACTATGAATAATAAAAAATTTAATGGCAAGAGGGAAAGAAATCAAAGTAACTTCACCACACCAATACAATGTAGTTACAGGTACGGTAGATAATAAAACACCCAAATCAATTTATATTCAAATATCGGCTTGGGGTGAACCTAGGGAATATTTAGAATGTGATTATGAAAGAATAATCAGAAATAAGTCAAAAAGAGTTAAGAATAAATTATTTGATCTAATTACCGATGATGTATTTTATAAAACAAAAACAATTGTAGATTTTAACATGGCTTCTTCTGGGATAAACCCTAATAAAAGAAGTTTTATGTCAGTAGAATTAACATTATTTAAAAAAGAACCATTAATACCAATTAACTCAGAAGAATTAATACCTATTGTGGAAAATTTATCTGAAAAAATAATTTTAGATGTTTTTCAAAAAGATGAACATTTTAAATTTTATAGAACTAAACAATAAAAAAAAGGGGGATGTAATAATCCCCCTTTTTTTTTTACCTAAATAGCATATTTATAAGAAAACTGTAAATATGAAAATATTGAAACCTACTGAAGAAGGTCACGGCTATATTATAGAATATAATTCAGGTTACATAACACCAGAATTAACATGTAAAGACGGCACTTGTTCAAATTATAATTTGATTAGGGAATTTAAATCAAGTATGAATTTAACACAAGACGGACCATTACCTGATAAAATAGAGATATATGCTGTACTTCAGAAATGGGGTGTAGAAAATAAAAACGGTAGAGTTTATCCTAAAGAAATTTTAGTGAGAGAAGCTAAAAGATATCAGGAATTTATTGATATGGGAACTTCTTTAGGTGAATTAAACCACCCTGAGTCGTCGATCATTGATGGTGAGAGGGTTTCACACAGAATAACAGAAATATGGTGGGAGGGCAAAACTCTCATGGGTAAATTAGAGTTAGATACCACACCTGGTTATCATAAGATGGGTATTATATCTTCAGTTGGAGATAAAGTCCTTAATATGATTAGAAAAGGATGGACTGTTGGTATTTCTTCTAGAGGTGTTGGTTCACTTAAAAATGAAGGTGGTAAAAACGTGGTACAAGATGATTTTGAATTAATTTGTTGGGATATTGTAACATCCCCATCAACACCAGGTTCTTGGATTTCTACAGAGGAAAACGATTTAAAACCTTATACAGAATCAACAGAAAATAAAAATAGTTTATTAAATAATACTAATAAATCTTTTTTATCTGAAAATGAATCTAATTTATTAGATAATTTAAATAAATTTTTATTATAAAAAATATTGCGCAGCAGCAGCTAGCTTAAGCAAAAAGCAGCTAGCTTAATCAAAAAGCAGCTAGCTTAATCAAAATTAAAAAAAAATGAAACTTAAAAAAATCATAAGAGAAGAGTTGTTAAAAGAAGTTGGTGGTTATGACGATAAAAATATCATGAGTATCCATGCCGGCGTTACTATGGGGTCTTTAACTGAAATTTATAATGATTTAACCAACACATTACAAGGTTTGGCTAACGCTATTATGGATGGACACTCAAAAGATGATTTTGTGATTTATTTAAAAGAAACTTCTGAAGAAATAAGTATTCTTACTGATACTATAAAAATTATTATAAGTGAATTTACTGAAGATGATTTAATTTTTAAAGCTAAAAATATAATTAAATCACTTAATTCTTTTAAGAAAAAAATAGACATTCTATCCAATTCCTCAGATACTATTGGTTCTGATGAGGAGTTTGTTGAAAAAGTTAAAATGTTACTAATGAATTTAATTCCTTCTTTAAAAAAATACGGAGAACAATTACAAATCACTAATAAAGTTTTTAAAGATAGATTAAAAGGTCACACTAGTAGTTCTTTTGGTTCAGGATTTAGTTATAATTAACACTTCACAAATTAAAATATTTTTTATATCATTAACATATAAATAAATTATTAATTTTAAAAAGTTTTAAAAAATGGGAGACCAAGTAACAAATTATTTTCTAGTTAGAGTTGAGTTTGAAACTGTAAACGAAACAACTGGAAAACCAAAAAAAATCAAAACACAATATCTTGTTGATTCAATGACATGTACTGAGGCTGAAGCTAGAACTCACCAATACCTTAATGGTACAGTACTTGATTACGAAATTGTGTCAGCAGTTAAATCACCAATTGAAGATGTGATTAAGGTTGCTGTAGAAGCTTAATAAAAAAGACTCAGAAATGGGTCTTTTTTTTTTAACTTAATATTTATTGGTATGGATATAAGAAAAATTATAAAAGAAACTATTAAAGAAAGTAGTCCTATGACTTCTTTTAAAGAAAAACCTTTTACAAAAGAAGTATCTGTACCTAGATATCTTTATCACCAAACAAGTGACTCAAATAGGAACCAAATTCTAAAACAAGGATTAGTTCCAAGTACGGGAGACCAAACACTTAGGGGTTTTGGTTTAAACCCGTCAAACATAGATAAAATAGTCCCATTATATATAAAAAAATATGGGGAGGAAATTAAAGATTACTTACCCCAACCTTATGGTAATGTAAAACCAATGATATTTTTTTCAACAGTATTAGAGGATGTTCCTTTATATGGGAAAAAGGGTTACGATATTTGGAGGGTGGATACAACAGGTCTATCTAACAAATGGTATAAGGATACTTTTCTTCCACAATATGTTTGTACTGATAATTCTATATCTATAGAAAATTTAGAATTATTAACTAATAATTAATCTCTATATTTTTTAGGTAAACCTACTTCATCAGCTATTTTATTAAATAAACCTGAATGTTTTTCTTCCATATCTAAATCTTCACCAACTGAAGCATGTATCAATTCATGTGTAATAACCCATTTAAGATATTCTTTATCTTTCAATGTTTTAGACTTTACACCAATAAAACCACCATTACCATCATCATCAGGGTGAATCATACCAGCAATTTTACCATCTTTTATCTTATCATCTACCTTAATTTTAAATTTAGGTAAATTTAATTCTTTGCCTGTAACTTTTTCATAGGCTTTTTTAATCTTATCCTCTACTTCACTCTTTAATGTATCAAGAATATGGTTTTCATCATTTTCTGGAATAAAATAAAGGTTTTCTTTTATTTCATTAAGAACACCTTTAATGGTATGTTTTAAATTTTTTCTCATTCTTTTTATAAATATCTACTTTTTT
>SXGQ01837843.1_pt1 | contig 18272 bp, 10 predicted proteins | sample 3178371 | NCBI WGS metagenome assembly SXGQ01 (sample SAMN11356859, study PRJNA531348) | freshwater metagenome | isolation source: freshwater sample F1-20 | place: China: Fuxian Lake, Yuxi | collected 2017-12-25 | reverse complement strand
TCGCCTTCCTCGATCCTGAGTCGCAGCTGCGCGTGGTGCAGGTCGCCAGCGGTGAGGCCCGCACAGCGCACGGGCGGCTCAACGAGCCGGGCAAGCCCAGCTGGTCGCCCGATGGCCGGGCCGTGGTGATGTCGGCCCTCCACACCTACTCGACGCGTTTCCGCGAAGGCACCAACCAGGTGCTGTGGGTGCAGGTCGAACCGTCGCCGTCCGTGGACGGGCGCGATGCGTTCAGTCCCGACCGCTGGATTGATCCGCTGCCGCACAAGTCGATCGGCATGCGCCAGAACCTCGGTCCGGTGTGGTCGCCCGATGGCCGCGAGATGGTCGCCATCGTCGACGGCAGCGTCAGCATCTTCCCCGTGGGACGCGACGGGTCACCGCTCGGGTCGGTGCGCCGCCTCACCACTGACCTGGCCAGCTCGCCGTCGTGGGCGGGTGACTCGCGGCAGGTGCTGTATCAGACCGCCGATGCCCTCAAGCTCGTCGACACCGTGACGGGCGAGGTGCGCACGATTCATCCGCGCCTGACGTGGACGGCCCCGTGTGCGACAGGCGTCCTCACGGTGCACGCCGGCCGCCTGTTCGATGCCCGCGGCACGACGGCCCGCACCGACGTTGACATCATCATCGACGGTGATCGCATTCGCGAGGTGCGTGCCCATCGCGACGGCGGGCACGAGGGACGCGTGGTCGACGCCAGCCAGGGCACCGTACTGCCGGGCCTGATCGAGAGCCACACACATCTGCGGAAGGATGCCGGTGAGGCCCTGGGCCGCCTGTGGCTGTCGTTCGGCATCACCACCGTGAGAAATCCGGCGGCCAACGCCTTCGAGTCGGTCGAAGAGCGCGAAGCCGTCGAGTCGGGCCGGCGGCTCGGCCCGCGCCTGCTGCTGACGGGCGAGCCCATCGATGGCACGCGCATCTACTACTCGGGGGGCGTGGCCCTCGACGGCGGTGCCGACATCGATGCCTACGTGAGCCGTGCGCAGCTGATGGGCTTCGACCTCATCAAGACCTACGTGCGCCTGCCCGACCTGCTGCAGCGCCGTGTGATTGCTGCGGCGCACCGGGCCGGCATGCCGGTGACGTCGCATGAGCTGTATCCGGCGGTGGCCTTCGGGGCCGACGGTGTCGAGCACGTGCGGGGGACGAGCCGGCGCGGATTCAACCCGAAGATGAGCGAGACGCGGCGCAGCTATCGCGACGTCAGCGATCTGCTCATCGCCTCGGGCATGACCCTGACGCCGACGATCGGCATCCAGGGCGGGCACCAGGTGCTGACGCTGCGTGACGGCAGCTGGCTCGAGGATGAACGCCTTCGTCGGCTGGCGCCGGACTCACTGGAGGCATCCCTGACGCTTCGGAAGGCACCGGCCGATGCCACCGATCTTGCGGCGCGTGAAGCGCTGGTGGTGCCGCAGGAACAGCTGGTGCGCACGCTGGTGCGAGGCGGCGGGCGGGTGCTGGCGGGCACCGACTCGCCTATCAATCCCTACGGCATATCGCTGCTGCTCGAGCTCGAGCACTATGTGCGCGGCGGGCTGACGCCGGCCGAAGCACTGCGCACCGCCACGGCCGTGCCGGCCGAGGCCCTCGGCATCAGCACCGATCTCGGGACGATTGACGCCGGCAAGCTGGCCGATCTCATCGTGGTCGACGGCAATCCGCTCGACGAGATCAGGCAGCTGCGTCGCGTGCGCCAGGTCATGCGCGGAGGCGTGCTGCACGAGGTGCAGGCGCTTCTGGCGCGGCCGTGACGGGTGGCGCAGGCCCTGCCCGGTGTGCAGGCCCGCAGCCTCAGAGGCCGAGGGAGCGCTGCCGCACGGTGCGGGTCCACACCCACAGCAGCACGATGCTGGTGAGAACCAGGCCGAGCAGCAGGCCCCACCACAGGCCCGGCGCTCCCCAGCCCGCCAGGAAGCAGAGCCCGTAACTGACCGGCGCACCAATCAGCCAGAACGCCGTCAGGTTCGACACCATCGCGGTGCGCGTGTCGCCGAGGCCCCGCAGCGTTCCCGTGGTGACGCCCTGCAGCCCATCGAAGATCTGGAACAGCGCCGCAATAGCCAGCAGCTGCGAGGCGAGCTGCACGACGCCGGCCTCTGTCGTATAGACGGCAATCAGCGCCTCGGGCACGAGCAGGAAAATCGCACCCGTCACGAGCGACAGGCTCACGCTCATCACGATCACGGTCCATCCGGCGTGGCGGGCCTCCGCGTAGTCGCGGGCGCCGATCGCATGGCCGACGCGGATGGCTCCGGCCGACGCCAGGCCGAGGTGCACCATGAACACCATCGCCGACAGGTTCAGGGCAATCTGGTGGGCGGCCGTCGCAATCGGAGGAAGCTGGCCCGCAAGCGCGGTCAGCAGCGAGAAGATGCCAACTTCTGCGGTGACCGTTGAGGCCGCGGGAAGTCCGAGCGACAGCAGCCGCCGCATGGGGGCCGGGGGCGTCGTGGCGCTGGCGGCGGGTACGCCCCGATCACTCTTCCAGACCGTGAACGCCAGCACGGCCACCATGTAGAGCCTCGCGGTGAGTGTGGCCCAGGCCGCACCTGGCACGCCGAGCGCCGGCATTCCGAGGTGGCCGTTGATCAGGGCCCAGTTGGCGCCGAAGTTGACCAGGTTGGCCGTCACCAGTGTCACCATGACGGCCGTGACATGGCCGGTACTCTGCAGATATCGGCGCAGGGCGGCGTAGACAAACAGCGCAGGAGTGCTGAGCACCAGGATGCTGAAGTAGCCTTGCAGCAGCGGCTGGGTCTCGGGATGAAAGCCGAGCGACGGCGACAGCCACCAGATCCCGCCGAGCACCAGCATCATCGGAAGAGTCGTGGCCACCGCGAGCCGGAGGCCCGTCGTCAGCCAGCGACGGCACAGGGCACGATCACCGGCCCCGTAGGCCTGCGCCACCAGTGTGTCGAGCCCGAGCAGCAGCCCCATGCCGAAGATGGCTACGCCGAGATGGAGCGAGTTGCCCACCGCTGTCGCGGCGATGGCTGCCGGCCCGAGGGGCGCCACCATGAGGGTGTCGACCAGCCCCATCCCCATCCAGCCCAGTTCGGCGAGGATGACGGGCACGGCCAGTCGCAGCGTCGGAGCCAGTTGTTTGCGCAGCACGAGCCTTTCATCTTAGCGCCCCGGAGGCAGCCGCCCGTGCCGTCACCCGGGTGTATGCTGTGCGCGTGCGACGCTACCTTCTGCTCACGGCCCTGGTCTGCCTTGTCATGGTCGGCAGTGTGCCCGCGCGACCGGCTGCGCAGAACCGTGCGGTGCGCGACCTGCTCGACCTGGCGTCGCGCTATGTCGTCGATTACGAGCAGCACTTCTGGGCCCTGGCGCTGGACGAAGAGAATGTGCAGTGGCTCGAGCGGCCGGTGCATACCGGCTCGAACCTGACCCGCGCCAACCCGGCCGGCGGCATGATTCCCGGCGGCGTGCAGCGGCGCACAGTGATCCACAGCGACTATGTGCTGGTGCAGGCGGGTCCCGGCCGTGGCTGGGTGCCCTATCGCGATCTCGTGTCAGTCAACGACAAGCACGTCCGCGATCGGGACGATCGGCTCGTGCGCCTGCTGAAGAAGGGCCGTCCCGAGGCCTTCGACGAGGCGGCTGCCGTGCACGACGAGAGCCATCGCTACGACGTCGGGAACGTGCAGCGCACCATCAACATCCCGATGTTCGGCATGATGCTGCTGCATCCGCAGGTGCGCGAGCGCTTCGAGTTCAAGGCTGCCGGTGACGAGGTCATCGCCGGACGGGCCGTCGAGCGAATCGCCTACACCGAGAAGGCCAGGCCGACCATCATCAAGACCTCGCGCGGCAAGGACATCGCGCTCACCGGCTTCCTCTGGATCGAATCGAGCACGGGGGTCGTGGTCAAGACCGCCATGACCGCTGCCGACCCGATCGTGCGGGCAAATGTGTATGTGACGTTCCGCCGCGACAGCGAACTGGGATTCTGGGTACCCGACGTGATGGAGGAGTTCTACAAGGCCGCCATCGCGTTCGACGAAACCCACTCGGTCTCGACGTTCACGACGCCCCGCCTCTATCCCCGATAGGGGCAGGGAGCCGCCGGGCCCCGCAAGGCGGGACACCGGCCGCTCTCCCCGGGCACGCCTACTGCGCCGGCAGCTTCGGCAGCGCCGCACCTTCGAGACGCGGCAGCAGCTGGTCACGCATCGCCAGGTGGTACACCGCCGCCGCAATCACCATCGCACTCTGCCTGGCATCGTCCTCGATGACGCGTTCGTAGGTGTCGAGGTTGGTGTGCCACGTGTGCGTGCCGTACTCGATGGGATCCTGGCTGACGCCGATGCCCGGCAGGCCGGCCTCGTTGAACGAGGTGTGGTCAGAGCCGCCGCGCCGCCGGCTGCTCGTCGCGTTGGCACCGAGGAAGCCGTTGTCGGCAAACGACGCAGTGGCGTCGCGCAGCACACGGGCGGCCTCTGACGGGCCGAACACGGTCATGCCCCGCGCGCGCCCCGTGCCCGAGTCGATGTTGAAGTAGCCGGCAAAGCCGGCAAACTCGGGCTTCGGATTTTCGGCCGTTCCGAAGTGCTGCTTCACGTAGGCCTGCGACCCGAGCAGCCCCTGCTCTTCGCCGCTCCACAGCGCCACGCGAATCGTGCGCCGCGGCCGGACGCCAATGGCCTGCAGGATGCGGATGGCCTCGAGCATCGTCGCCGAGCCGACGGCATTGTCGGTGGCCCCGGTGGCCGAGTGCCATGCGTCAAGATGCCCCCCGAGCATCACCACCTCGGTCGCCTTGTCGGTGCCGGGAATCTCGGCCACCACGTTGTACTGCGTGCGCCCCTCCGGATGCACCTGGTTGACGATGTGCATATCGAGCTGCACGGTGCGGCCGGTGGCCATCAGGCGCCACAGGCGGCCGTAGTCCTCGTTGCGCATCACGACGGTGGGCACCGCCTTGCTGACGTCGAACGTGCGGTTGTTGAAGGCGCGAATCTGGCCGTGGTCGCGCCCGGCATCGTTGATGCGCGCCACAGCTCCGGCACTGACGAGGAAGGCATCGAGCTGCTCGGCCACGCGGGCCGGAGACATCACGTCCCCGTTCGGGGCCGGCGGCATCTGCGGCGGTCCCGGCGCCGCCGGGGTGTCGCGTTCGCACTGCGCGCGCACCTCGGCAGCCTCGCGGCGCTTGGCCGGGGGCACGATGGTGACGTCGACTTTCTGCGGGGCACCCACAAGGATGATGCGGCCCTTCACGGCGGCGCGCTGTGCGTCGAAGAACTGCGTGAGCTGCGCCTGCGTCGGTCGGGTCGGCAGCTCGAGCCGCATCGTCTCGGCGGTCACCGGTCCGTTGGTGCCCGGTGTCCACGCCAGGGCCTCGGCCACCAGGGCGTCCTTCACCGGCGACACGATGTGGATCGACAGCCGCTCGTTGGTCCAGCCGGGATGCCCGAAATCCCACGGTTCGAGGTGGGCGTTCTTCAGGCCCCAGCTGGTGGTCTGCGTCACGACCCATTCCATCGCCGCCTTCAGCTGCGGCGAGCCGGTGAGCCGGGGGCCGTATACGTCGGTCAGCACCTGCAGCGTCTGCATGATCTGCGAGCGGTCGGTGGCTTCGCGGCGAATCTTCCAGAGCAGGTCGGGGTCGACGCGCTCCTGCGCCGCGGCAGGGGCCTGCGGAGCCTGTGCGGCAGGCAGTGCGACAACGGTCAGGAGCAGGAGGGCGACAAGCGAGAGTCGAATGCGCATAGGAGGGTTCCGCTGCGCATTATCCTTCGGCCTCTGGTCCCGTGTCGCTCCCTCTCGTCGTGCCCGGTCGAAGGGCGTCGGGCAGGACGGCGTCGCAGGCCTACTGCGCGCCCGCGGCTGCACAGGTCGGCACGGGCTGCACCGACCCCGGGGGCACCTGCGCCACTTCGAGATGCTGCACGAGCGGAGGCACTGTCGGGGCGAGTGTCACTTCGGCCCGCAGAGTGCCGCGCTGGCAGTCGAGCGTCCACACGCCGCGCTGGGGATTTTCGAGGGGGAGGAATGCGCCGGTGTCGCGGCATGACCCCACCGCCTCGTGCAGCGCCGCGAACTCGGCCCGACGACGGTCGATGGAGCGGTCGCGGAACAGGTTGACGGCGGCCAGTGCCTCGGCGCGATCGTCGTTCCAGCCTTCCAGAAGGGCCAGCACCTCGCTGCGCGCGTGCTGCAGGGCCGGCGAGGGCGCGAACTGCCGCGGCACCAACGCGCCCGTCGCGGCCAGGGCCGAGAATGCCTCATTCGCCACGCCGCCGAATCCGGCGTAGGTGCGATTCCCGAAGACGATGATGCCGACGCCGTAGTCGGGGAGCCACTGCATCACCGAGCCGAAGCCGGGCAGCCCGCCGCCGTGGGCCACGACATGGCCGAAGTCGCACGTCTGCGAGATGCGCAGGCCGTAGCCGTACCCGCCACTGAACAGCTGCAGGGCTCCGGTTCCCGGGGCCCGGCTGACGGATGCCGGCCGTGTGCGTGCTACCTGCTGCATTTCGCGGAGCGAGGCGCGGCGGATGGGACCCGCCTCGGCGCCGCTGCGTGCCGGCCACGCCGACAGCATCGCCGCGACATAGCGCGACAGGTCGCTCATCGACGTGAGCATGCCGCCCATCGAACCGAAGGCACCGTCAGGCAGTGGCGGCTCTTCCTTCCAGCGTGCATCCTCCCACCGATAGCCGCGTGCACGCAGCACGTCGTCCACTTGCGCGGGCTCGAGCGTCGTGGCCGCCATGCCGAGCGGGTCGAGAATCTCGCGCTGGATGTACTGGCGGTACGGCACGCCAGACACGCGCGAAATCACGCGGCCGAGGATGGCGAAGCCATAGTTGGAGTATTCGTAGGCGGTGCCCGGCGCGGTCGAAAAGGCCATGCCGCGTTCGAGCATGGCGGTGAAGTCCTCTTCGGTGACGGCCAGCTGCTGGTCGCCCCAGGGGTTGTCCTCGGGAAACCCCGCCGAGTGCGACAGCAGGTGCCGCAGCGTGATGCGCGGCGCATCGTCGGTGGGGCCCTTCCAGCGGCGCAGCTCGGGAACGAAGCGCTCGGCCGGATCGTCGAGCGATAGCCGTCCTTCGTCACGCAGCTTCAGGATGGCCATGGCCGTGAAGCTCTTGGTCATCGAGGCGATGCGGAAGATCGTGTCGGGGGTGACCGGTGCGTTCCGCTCGACGTCTCGCAGGCCCGACACGCCCACATGCGCCACACCATCGTCGATGACGATGCCCCAGATGAGGCCGGGGATGTGCTCGGCGGCAGCGTAGTCGGCCATCAGCCGGTCGATGGCCGGGAATGCCGTGGCCATGTGCGTGCGCCTGTCTGCGAGCGGAAAGGCGGGTGCGGGGGCGAGGGCGAGTGCCGCGGCGGCCCCATCCTCTCGGACGACGGGGGGACCGGCCGGCTGCCTCAGCAGCAGCAGAGCCACGACGGATGCCGACAGCAGCAGGGCCCACAATGCGCGCATGGGCGCATGATCGCACAGGCGCCGTTCCGGGGCGAATCTTTACACCCTTCACAGGATGACTCGCGCATAATGGCGCCCACCGGCCATGTCATCGCTGCTGCATCGGTTCCTGTCACGCGTCGCCCGCATCGAACCCCGCGAACTTCCGGCGGTGCTGGCGGCCTTCCTGCTGTTCTTCTTCGTGCTGGGCAGCTACTTCGCCGTGCGCCCCGTGCGCGAGACGGTGGCCACCATCCTGGGCCGTGAGCGCGTGGCCGACCTGTGGCTGTACACCGCGCTGTTCTCGATGCTGATTGTGCCCGTGTTCGGGTGGCTGGTGGCACGCGTGCGGCGCAGCGTGCTGCTGCCCGGTGTCTATGGCGCGGTCGCGCTGATCCTGGCCGGCATCGGCTCGGTGCTGCAGGCAGACGGGGCAAGTGTCAGCATCGGCGTCGGTGCGTTCTTCTACGTGTGGATCAGCGTGCTCAACCTGATGCTGGTCTCGATCTTCTGGAGCTTCCTGCTCGAGATGTTCTCGAGCGACCAGGCCACGCGGCTGTTCGGTGTCATCGCGGCCGGGGGGACGCTCGGTGCGCTGGTGGGGCCGCTGACGACCCGGCTGGTGGTGAATGCGCTGGGCAATGCCGGGGTGCTGTATGTCGGCACGGCCGGATTCCTGTGTGCCATCGGGTGCCAGATGGCGCTCATTCGCATCTGGAAGCGCGACCGTGAGGGCATCAGGGCGGCGTCGGCCAGCGCCTCGCCCGCGGCCGCGTCACGTGCCGATGCGGCCCTGGGCGGCAATCCCTTTGCGGGCATCCCGATTGTGCTGCGGTCGCCCTACCTGCTGGGCATTGCCCTCTTCGTGATGCTGCTGTCGGCGGTGAACACGTTCCTGTACTTCGAGCAGTTGCAGATTGTCAGCGACACGTTCCCCGATACGACGCGGCGCACCGAGGTGTTTGCCACCATCGACTTCGTGGTGCAGTCGCTGACGATTGTGTCGCAGCTGTTCCTGACCGGGGCCATTGCGGCGCGCTTCGGCGTGGGGACGCTGCTGACCTTCGTGCCGGTGCTGATGATCGGGGCGTTCCTGACGCTGGCCGGCTCGCATGTGTTTGCGGTGATTGCGGTGTCGCTGGTGATGCGGCGTTACGGCGAGTATGCGTTCATCCGTCCCGGGCGCGAGATGCTGTGGAGCACGATGGACACCGAGACCAAGTACAAGGCCAAGAGCTTCATCGACGTGCCCGTCTACCGGGCGGCCGACTATGTCGGGGCGCAGTTCAAGACGGCCCTCGATGCCGTGGTGTCGTCGCCCTCGGCCCCGGCCCTGGTCGGGGCGGGCATCGCCGTGGTGTGGGCCGTGTGCGGCTGGCAGCTGGGCCGGCAGCACGACGCGACCCTGCGCGGCCGGCAGTGAGGGGCGACTGGTTCAGCGGCGGGGCGTGAGGGGGCACCAGGCCGGTCATGCCGACCGGCAAGGGTGTGGCTTCACCACACTGGGCCAGCTGCGGCGCATCGAGGGACGCGCGTGCGCACGCCTGACCGCGCTGGCGGCTGAGTCGTGCGGTGGTCTGTCAGTCTGGACGGGGGAGGATGGAAGGGGGGGCGGCCCCGACCCCTCCGTCGGAGGGGCCGGGACCGCACCTGTGTATCAGAAGCGGACGATGAAGGAGAACCGGACGCTGGTGGGCTGAACGAACTGCCCGCGCGCGGTGGCCTTCCCGTAGTTGGTGACGGCCGCGGAACAGGTGGCGTTGGCCGTCGTTCCGCACCACGCCGTGTTGCTCGTGCCCACCTGGGTTTCGGTGTTGGTCACGTTGAACACCTCGGCCTTGAATCCGGCCTGGTAGGTTCTGGCAATGCGCCAGGTCAGCTCGCCCGACAGGTCAGCGGTCATGAGCAGGCCGTCGAACACATCCGTGCCGAGCGGTTCGTAGAGATAGGTCGCGGTGGGGCCGGCGTTGGTCGTGGTTCCGGGGAACAGCACGTTGACCGCGCGGCTCTTCTCGAAGCGACCCTTCGAGATGACGTCTGCCACACCACCCAGCACCAGATTGAGCGGGCCGATTGGCTTCACATATGCGCCCTGGAACTTCAGGTTGTGCGGGCGGTCATAGCCCGGACGGCCGAACTTGTTCGCACCATCCTGGACGGTGGCGCACGGAATCACGCCGCCGTTTCCGATCGTCGTATCGACCGTCGTGCGGCAGTCGGCATCAAGGTAGTCACCCAGCGACGTGAACGTGGTGCCGAAGTGATTCCCGCGTGTGCGCGAGTAGGTGTAATTGGCCGTCGCGCTCCAGTTGTTGGCGAAGCGACGCTCGAAGGTGAACTGGATGCCGCGATACGAGCGCTCTGCCGGCTCGTAGTTGACCACGGTCCGCTTGATGGTGCGGTCTGCGTTGAACGTCCGGATGTCGTCGATCAGGTTGGCCCAGTCACGCGAAATGAACCGGGCGCCGACCGCCAACGTGCGGCCGAACTGGCGCTGCACGCCGAGCATGTATTCGTCCATGTGGAAGGGCCGCAGGTCTGGGTTGGGCAGGAACGAGGAGGCACCGAGGCGCACCTCGTTGGCGAACACATAGCTCGAGCCGTCCCACAGATAGTTCTTGTAGTTGGTCTGCTGCGGAATGGCGGCGAAGCCGTCAGAGAAGCTCTGCACCACGCCGACGTAATAGCGGCCATAGCTGGCCTGAGCCACGGTACGGCCGTCTTCGGTCAGCGCGTAGCTGCTGGCCAGGCGGGGTGAGATGGTCTGGGCATCCACCGTGACGGCGCCGACGTCGCTCTTGCCCGACTGGACTTCGTAGCGCAGCCCGGCCTCGATGAAGAGGCGCGAGTTCACCTGGAACTTGTCGCGCAGGAATACTGCGAGGTTGCGCCCGGTGGACGTCGAGTCTCCAGACTCATAGTCGCGGCGAGCAAAGGGCACAAGCGAGCCGTTTGCCTGGTTGAAGGCGTCGACCAGGTAGAGCTGCTTGTTGGGATAGTCGAACCGCGCTCCTGACTCGACCGTCTGGAAGTCGACCCCGAGCTTGATGTTGTGGCTGCTCTTGCCGCGTGAGAAGAACCAGGTGCTGGCCGCGTTGGCCTGCTGTCTGGGGCGCGATACGAAGCCGTCGAAGGTGGCACCGTTGTAATACCGATTGTCGCCGAGGCTGAAGATGGGCGACCCATTGAACAGACGTCCCGTCTCGAACGGCACCACATCGATACGCGATTCGTAGGTGGCCGCCGCCGCCTCCATCGTCCAGTTGTTGCGGATGACACCGCTCCACTGTGCGGCCCAGTTTGTGGCGCCCTGATTCTGGCGCGTGAGTGCCGTCCGCTCGCCCGCGGAGCCCCAGTAGTCGATGATGAAGCCGTTGGTCGGGGCCCGGTAGTACTTGACCCACACGTTGTTGGCGGAATTCAACTGCACGGTGGCGCGGACGTTGAGGAAGCCGGCCTCCGTGGTCTGCTGATAGTCCTCGGGAATCAGGCCCACGGTCTGACGGCGGGGCGTGGTGTTCTCCTGCCGCTCGAAGGCACCGAAGAACCAGGCGTGGTTCTTCCAGATGGGTCCTCCCAGGGTCGGGGCGTAGACCGGGTTCACCTGGTCGAACTTGATGCGCTCCAGCGAGGCACCGCTCACCTGGTTCTTGGTCGTGTTCTGCTTGTTCCACTGGTCGTTGACGATGATGTACTTGGCCGACCCTTCAAATCGGTTCGTCCCGGACTTGGTCACGACGTTGACGATGGCACCCTGTGCGCGACCGAACTCGGCCGATGCGCCCGAGGTCGAGACCGACACTTCCTGGATGGCTTCGAAGTTGAGATTGGTGCCGAACGTGCCAGTGGTCGGGTCGGTGGTGTCGACGCTGTCGATGAGGAACTGGTTCTGGCTGGACAGTGCACCGAGCGCGTTGACGTTGCCCGTGCCCACCACGCCGGGCACCGTGCCGATCAGCGACTGATAGCTGCGGCCGATGGGCAGCTTCTCGAACTGGTCGTTGCGGATGCGCGTGTTGTTGGTCACGTTCGTCATGTCGACGATGGGCACTTCGCCGACGACCTGAACGGTGTCGGTGAGTGCGCCGACCTTGAGCGCGATATCCACCGCGGTGGTCTTTTCGGTTTCCACCAGATTGTCGGTGCGCTGGACGGTCTCGAAGCCCTGGAGCTGGGCCTGGACGGCGTAGATGCCGATGGGCACCGCGCCGAAGAGGTAGCGGCCGTTGGCGTCGGTGACCCCCGACCGGGTGACCCCGCGCTGGGTGTCGGTGATGGTGACCGTGACGCCCGGCAGCACGCCGCCGCTTTCGTCCGTCACCGTGCCGGCGATCGTGCCAATCTGCGCCGGCTGGGCCCAGGCCATGTGCGCCGTCAGCAGCAGGGCGAGTACCCCGAGTCGTTTCACGAACCGTAGAGTCATACTGGTCTCCTCCACCAAAATGACGGGCCGCGAAGCCAGCACTGAGGTGCCTGCGGCAGGGCCCGTCTGCATCCCACAAAAACGGATTATCAAGACTACTTAACATTCGGTATGGATCCCAACGAGATCCCGTGGGCCCGGTCCGGCCCTGCCCCCGGGCGGAAGATTCGGTAAGCTCAGGGAGCTATGCGCACATGGTTGCTCACCCTGACACTGCTGGTGGCCGTGCCGGCCGCGGCCCAATCGGTCGTTCCCGAGCCGTTCTGGCCGGGTGCCACGTATGACCCCGCCATCCCCACCCTGCGACAGGTGGTGGGGCATGACCCGGGGACTGAAATCACTTCGCCCGAACAGATTGGCGCCTACCTGCAGGCCCTGCAGAAGGCCGACCCGGCCCGCATGCGGCTGGTCGAGTACGCCCGGAGCTGGGAGGGGCGTCCGCTGTGGATGCTCATCGTGGGCTCGCCGGCTCGCATCGCGGCGCTCGATGCCGTGAAGGCCGACCTGCAGCGGCTGGCCGACCCGCGGGGCCTGTCTGCGGCCGAGCAGCAGCGGCTGCTGCAGCAGAACCCCGCGGTCGTGTGGCTGGCGCACGGGGTGCATGGCAACGAAATTTCGTCGGCCGACGCGGCCCTGCTCGAGGCGTATCACCTGCTGGCCGCGCGCGGCGATGCCGATGTCGACCTGATCCTGCGCGAAACGCTGCTGCTCATCGATCCGATGCAGAACCCCGACGGTCGGGCGCGCTTCCTGTTCCAGAACCTGCAGGGACGCGCCGCCCATCTCGATCCGGTGCCCTACAACGCCGAGCACGACGAGCCGTGGCCGGGCGGACGGTCGAATCACTACCTCTTCGACATGAACCGTGACTGGTTTGCCCAGACGCAGCCGGAGAGCCGCGGCCGCATCCGCATCGGCCGCGAGTTCTGGCCGCAGGTGACGGTCGACCTGCACGAACAGGGCGGTGACAACCACTACTTCTTTCCGCCCCCGGCCGACCCCATCAACCCGCACCTGACCCGGTCGCAGCTGGCGTCGCTCGAGATGTTCGGGCGGGCCAATGCCGAGCGGTTCGACCAGCGCGGCTGGCCGTATTACATCCGTGACGTCTACGACGCGTTCTACCCGGGCTACGGCGACTCGTGGCCGACGGCCCATGGGTCCATCGGCATGACATACGAGCAGCCCTCGGCCCGGGCGCTGTCGTTCGCGCGGCGTGACGGGACGGTGATGACCTACCGCGACGGCGTGATGCATCACTTCAACGCCGCCATCGTGACCGCGCGCACCGCGGCACGGAACCGCGAGCGGCTGCTGCGCAACTTCCTCGAGTTCCGGCAGACCGCCGTCACCGAAGGCGAACAGAGCCCGGCGCGCGAGTATGTGCTGCTGCCGGGGCATGATCCATCGAGGGCCGCAGCCCTGGCGCGCAACCTGGCCACGCAGGGCATTGCCGTGCGGCAGACGACGGCACCGACGAAGGTGGGTACGCGCGAGGTGCCGGCCGGGGCGTATGTGGTGTCGCATGCGCAGCCGGCAGGGCGCCTGGTGCGCAACCTGCTCGACCCTGCGGTGCCGCTGCCCGAGGCGTTCGTGAAGGCGCAGGAGGCCCGCCGCGCCCGGCGACTGCCCGATGAGATTTACGACATCACGGCCTGGAGCCTGCCGCTGCTGTACGACGTCGAGGTGGTGGCCAGCTCCGCGCTGCTGACGGTGGCGGCCACGCCCGTGCCTGACACCTACGACGCGCCGCCCGCCCCGCGCACGTTTGCCCGCGGACAGGTGGGGTACCTGCTGCCCTGGGGATCGGCGGCCGCGGCCCTCACGGCCGAGGCCCTGGCCGACGGCGTGCGCGTGACGAGCATCGGCGGCACCTTCACGCTGCAGGGCACGACCTATCCGATCGGCACGGCGCTGGTCAGACACGCCGGCAACCCAGCCGACCTGCACGAGCGCCTGCAGCGGCTCGCCACGAAGCACGGCGCCACTGTCGTGCCCATCGACTCGGCGTTCATTGACCGCGGCGTCTCGCTTGGTGGCAACGACACGGCCGCCCTGCGGGCCCCCCGGGTGGTGCTGGCCTGGGATGCGCCGACGCAGTCGCTGTCAGCGGGATGGACGCGCTATGTGCTCGAGCGCCGCTATGGGCAGCGCGTGACGGCGGTGCGCGTCAGCGCCCTGGGCCGCGTGGTGTGGAGCGACGTCGATGTGCTGGTGCTGCCGTCAGGCAACTATGCGGGCGCCATTGGCGACGCGGTGCTGGCACGCATCCGCGAGTGGGTGCGCGGCGGCGGCACGCTCATCACCCTGGCCGATGCCACCCGCTGGGCCACGTCGGAGGGCGTGGGCCTGCTGTCGACCAAGCCCCTGCTCAAAAACGGCAACCTCGACATGCCCGGCAGCCTGTCCGCTGCCGGGCAGGGGCGCGAGACGCCGGCCAAGCCGGCCGAGACGGCCGCCTTCAACTATGACGCCGCCATCCAGCCCGAGCGCGAGCGGCCCGACGCGCAGCCCGGGGCGCTGCTGCGCGTGCGCATCGACACCGAGCACTGGCTGTCGGCGGGCCACGATTCCGAGGGCGCGACCATGATTGAGGGCAGTCGCGTCTTCGCGCCGCTCAGGCTCGACAGCGGCCGCAATGTCGGCGTGTACGCCACACGCGACCGCCTCATTGCCTCGGGGCTCATCTGGCCCGAGAATCAGGGCCTGCTCGTCGAGAAGGCGTATCTCATGCACCAGCCGCTCGGCCAGGGGCATATCATCGGCTTTGCCGAGGAAGCCACCTACCGGGCGTTCAGCGAGGGCACGATGCTGCTCTTCATGAACGCCGTGCTGCTGGGACCCGGCTACTGACGTCACGTTCGAGGGAGACACCTGCCATGACCCTGCGACTGCTTCGCCTGTCGGTGCTCGTCACGCTCACCATTGCGGTGCTGTCGGTGCAGCCCGCGTCCATGACCGCCCAGGGTGGCGCCTACTTTCCGCCGAAGGGCGACTGGGCACGCCGGCCCCCGGCCGAGCTCGGCATGGACCCGGTCCGGCTGGCCGAGGCCGTCGCCTTCGCGCAGAGCCGTGAGTCGACGCGCGAGTTCGACTTCTCGGATCAGGAACGCATCTTCGGCTCGCTGCTCGGGTCGGTGCCCACGCGTCGCGCCGCCACCAACGGCGTCGTCATCTACAAGGGGTATGTGGTCGCCGAGTTCGGCGAAACCACGGCCGTCGATCCGACCTACTCGGTGGCCAAGAGCATGATGGCCACCGTGGCTGCCGTGGCCGTGCGCGACGGGCGCGTCGCGGTGCATGACCGCGTCGGGGCCACGGTGAAGGACGGGGGCTACGACTCGCCCCGCAACAGCGAGGTCACCTGGAAGATGCACCTGCAGCAGGAGACCGATTGGGAAGGCGAGATGTTCGGCAAGAAGCACGACTTCGTGGGACGCGAGGCGTTCGGCGAAGGCGAGCGGACGCCGCGTGAGCTGCAGCGTCCGGGCACGTTCTACGAATACAACGACGTGCGCATCAATCGGCTCGGCCTCTCGCTGCTGCGGGTGTTCCGGAAGCCGGTGCCCGAGGTCTTCCGCGACGAAATCATGGCGCCCATCGGCGCCTCGACCGACTGGAAATGGGTGCCGTACCACAACAGCTACGTGACGATCGACGGCCGGCGGATGCCCTCGGTCAGCGGTGGCACACGCTGGGGCGGCGGCGTCTGGATTCACTCGTGGGACATGGCGCGCTTCGGCTACCTCTGGCTGCGCGGCGGGCGCTGGGGCGACCGCCAGCTGCTGCCCCCGGACTTCGTGAAGGCCGCCACGTCGCCGAGCGCGCACGGGCCCGACTACGGCTACCTCTGGTGGCTCAATACACAGGGGAAGAACTATCCGGGGCTGCCGGCCACGGCCTACGGCGCGCGCGGCGCCGGCAGCAACACCATCACCATCTCGCCCGAGCACGACCTGGTGGTCGTGTGGCGCTGGCACCGCGGCAACGAGGCCGAGTTCGTGCAGCGCGTCATCAGCGCCATCCGGCGCTGAGGCGGGTGCTCGGGAGGACGGCCGTCAGCGACGGCCGTCCATCTGCTCAAGGGTGCGCGTCGACGGCGGGCGCGACGCACGCAGCCTAGCCGACACCTGCTCGGCCTGCCGCCAGCCCCGCAGCACGTTGCCGCCGAGAATCTTCTTCACGTCGACATCGCTGTAGCCGCGCCGCAGCAGCTCGGCGGTCAGGGCGGGATAGGTGGACACATCCTCGAGGCCCTGCACCACGCTGGTGATGCCGTCAAAGTCACCCCCGAGGCCAATGTGGTCGATGCCGGCCACCTTGCGGATGTGGTCGATGTGGTCGGCCACCTCTGACAGCGTGGCCCGGGGGTCGGGATGCTCGCTGCGCCAGCGGTCGAGGCCGGCAGGCACGTAGGCGCTGTTGCCGGGGAACTGCGCGCGCAGCAGCTGCTGCTGGGCCGAGTAGAGCAGGTTCCAGTCGGCCACCTTCTGGGAAATGAATCCGGGCACGAAGGTCACCATCAGGACGCCACCGTTTTTCGGCAGCAGCGCCAGCACGTCATCGGGCACGGCCCGGGGCACGTTGCACAGGGCGCGCGCGGTCGAGTGCGAGAAGATGACGGGAGCCTCGCTGACGGCGATGGCATCCTTCATGGTGTCGGGCGAGACATGGCTCAGGTCGACCAGCATGCCGAGCCGGTTCATCTCGCGTACGACTTCCTCGCCGAAGGGCGACAGGCCACCGAGCTTCGGTTCAGCCGTGGCCGCGTCGGCCCACGGCACGTTGTCCGAGTGGGTCAGCGTCAGGTAGCGTGCGCCGGCGGCATACATCTGCCGCAGCGTGCCGAGCGAGCTGTCAATCGAGTGCCCGCCTTCCATGCCCATCATCGAGCCGATGCGGCCCGCCCTGAACGCCCGCTCGGCTTCGTCAGCGGTGAGTGCCAGCTGGAACGTCTCGGGCCATCGGGCCACCATGCGGTGCACGATGTCGATCTGCTCGAGCGTGGCCCGCACCGCCTCGGTGCCCTGCATGGTCGAGGGCACATAGACCGACCAGAACTGCGCGCCCATGCCGCCGGCCCTGAGCCGGGGGATATCGGTCATCAGCTTCGGGACCGACCCGGTGATGTCGGCCTTCGAGAAGTCGCCGCCGAGGTCAATCTCGCGCAGCGCCCACGGATAGTCGTTGTGCCCGTCGATGAGCGGTGCCTCGCGGTGCAGGGCCAGGGCCCGCGTCCGCAGGTCGCCCTGTGCCCCGAGGGGCAGCAGCGCGCCGATGGCCAGTGTCAGGCAGAGGGGCCAGAAGCGTCGGGAAGCCAGTCGCATCCGTGCATTAAAGCACGGGGCCCTCAGAGGGTCAGCAGGGTCTCGCGCAGGCGCCGCGACTGAATGCGGCTGACCTGCAGCGCCTGTCCGTTGGCCAGCGTCACCTGATAGGTGCCGCCGGGCATCGGGCTGACGCGCTGGATCTGGTCGAGGGCGGCCAGGGCGCTGCGGCTCAGCCGCACGAAGCGCCGCGGGTCGAGGCGCGCCTCGAGCAGGTGCAGCCGGTGGCTGATGGTGAACCGTTCGGCGGTCACCGTCGTGATGTGCATCAGCTCACCGTCTGCCACAATCGAGGCAATCTGCCTGACAGGCAGGATCACCACTTCGTCGCGCCGCCGCACCGGCAGGCGTTCGAGGTAGGGACGCCGTGCCGCGATCTCCATGGCCGCGACGGCGGCCGATACCCGCCGGCTGCGCTCGGCGCCCGACACCCGGTGGCGCGCGCGCTGCAGCGTCTCGGCCAGCCGGTCGCGCTCGACCGGCTTGAGCAGGTAGTCGACGGCATTGAGTTCGAAGGCCTCGACCGCAAATTCGTCATGGGCCGTCACGAAGGCAATCAGCGGAGGCGCCTCCTGGGTCAGCAGCCGCGCGGTGTCGAGTCCGCCGAGTTCGGGCATGTGCAGGTCGAGCAGCACCAGGTGCGGCGACGCCTGCTCGATCAGCGCCAGAGCCTCGTGCCCAGTGGCGGCCTCGCCGACGACCGACACCTCGGGAAAGCTCTCGAGGAGGTTGCGCAGGAACCGCCGGGCCGGCCGTTCGTCATCGGCCAGTACGATACGCAGTGGCTCGGTCATGGTCGGAGGATGCCGCGGTCAGCGGCAGGGAAAGGGGCAGGCGAATCTCGGCCACGGTGGCCTGGGTGGTATCGGCCGTGAGCGACAGGGTGGCCTGCGTGCCATAGTGGCCGGCGAGCCGGCGCTCGACATTGGCAAGTCCGACGTGCCCTGCCCCTCGGCCGATGTCCGGCCCGAGCGGCTTGCCCGTGTTCCTGACGGTGAGCACGAGCATGGACGGCGATGCCTCGAGGCGCCGGGCCGTGATGGTGACCTCGCCCCCCTGAACGCTCGGGGCGACGCCATGCTTG
>SXGQ01379981.1_pt1 | contig 18276 bp, 17 predicted proteins | sample 3178371 | NCBI WGS metagenome assembly SXGQ01 (sample SAMN11356859, study PRJNA531348) | freshwater metagenome | isolation source: freshwater sample F1-20 | place: China: Fuxian Lake, Yuxi | collected 2017-12-25 | reverse complement strand
TTACCGCCACGGATCTGTTCGTTGATGGTTTCAACTGCCTTGATAATTTCATGTCGCGGATAGATACGTTCATTTGCATTCTTCTTGTCGCCTTCAATGCAAATGCCTTTGAGGTAGAGATGCTTTTTACCGGCCATATCCGACTCTTCTAAGACTTGGATATTGGCCTGGCTAAAAGTTAAATCTTCTCTTAGGTATCTAGATGACATCTAATTAACCCTTACGTCCGCTTGGAAGTGGGCTCTTGTTATTTTGACCTTCGCTGCCGGCGCCCATTTTAGGCTTTGGTGCTGCTGAAGGCTTTTGTGTGCCTTGTGCAGGTGTGTTACCAACTTTGCCGATCAAGTCTTTTGTGTTGTTGCTGTAAGCGCCAGATGCGTCATGACGTCCACCTTCGCCTGCACCAGTGTGTACTGGACGGCTGGCCATTCCTGCTTGTCCGCTGTTGGCTGCATAGGTAGACTTCTTGTTTACGCCGCCTTCTTCACTGGTAACTGGCTTTGGGGCTGCTTTTAATGTAACAGCTTCCATCATGCCCATTTCTTCAGTGTCGTCCATTTCAATGGCGTCACCACCTTCGTCGGGACCAAAGTCATCGCCGTCGCCCATGTCATCACCGCCCATGAGGTCTTCAAACTCGGCCATTAGTTGGTCCAGTTTGTCTTCTAAATTCATGATGTCGTCTTTGGTAGCTGGCTCGTTGCTGCCACCTTCGTCGTCACCCATGCTAAATTCTTCTTCGCCGTCGTCCATGGACATGTCCATTTCTTCGTCGTCGCCTTCGCCTTCCATGTTCATGTCAGACTCTTCTTCCATTTCCACGTCGTCAATTAGGTCGTCAGCTGCGTCACCGCCCATCATGCCTTCATCAATTTCGTCTTCAGCTGCTTCTTCGAGCTCTTCGTCAGCTTCTTCAGCCATTAGATCTTCATAAATCTGGCGGCTTTTTTCTACCACGATGTCATGGAAAAGCTCGCGAGCTTTGGTTTCTTCATCATTGATCACGTATTCGATCAATTGTTCAAATTTGGTCATATGGAAAACTCCTATAGGTAAAGTGTGCTGTTATTTACAACAATGCCTAAAAACTAGCTGTTTAAGGAGTGAAAAACACCAATAAATGTAAACTTTATGACAAAAAGTTTATGCTACTGGTGCAACTGGTGCTGGTGCGTATTGCTTGCGAACATTTTTGAGTTTTTCTTTGTACTCATATGCTCTGACGTCATTCATTCTTCTCAGTTTGTTGAGCTGTCTCAATGTGAGACGTGTTTTACGAAGATCGCTGGCAGTGGTCTGGCTGTTGTCTTGGCTCAGGTCTTGATAGGCAGCTGGTGCTTTTTCGTAAATTTCATTGAGAATCATACTAGTATTTATGCAGGCGGGGCAGGAGGAGCTGCTGTGGGGGCTCCTGGCGGCATTGCTCCAACAGCAGCAGATCCAACACCGTTGGGTCCCATGTCTGCCATGGCTTCGCCAGTTTCAATGTCACTTTCCAAAGCCGAAGGAGTAATACCCACAGATCTCAAATCTTGTCCAGCGTTGGTCTGCATGTCAACATCATCACGTTCTTCCAGCCACATTTCTTCATTCTGTTTGATTTCTTCGTCGGTCAAGCCCAAGAAACGTTCCAGCATGAATCTCTTGCTCATGTAAGGCAACGCTTCCAAACTGGTAAATGCTGTGATACGAGTGTTGTCCAGCTCGCTTTGACGATAGCTGGCAAAGTTTTGAGGTGCATTGAATGTTATGTCAAACAAGCTGGAGTCAAGATTGAATCCGCGCCATTTCAAAAACATCTTGAATTCATCATCCAATTTCTGTGCTATCAGCTTTTGCAGGCGTTCACAGTACTGATTGAATCTGTATTCTTGAATCAGTGCTGTGCCCACTTTGCCATCGTTCAACACAGCAGATGAATCGTCTGGACCGGTGGGCAAGTAACTACTAGGCACACGCAGGCCTCGAGCCATCTTGTTGTTGAAGTATTTCAAATCGTCAATTTCGCCTAGATTTTTTCCGCCCTCCAGTGTGCTGACATCGCTGCCACGGCCTTCGGCTGTGACCGGAAAAAAGTAGTCTTCGTTGATACTGAGTGGGTTGTATGACGCATCCATCATGTTGTTGCCGCCACCGTTCATAGTGGGAATACGCCGCTGATGCATTTCGTTTTTGACACGTTCCACAAACGCCATGGCCAAGTGACTGGGCATGTTGCCCACGTCAATTTTGAAGATTCTACGCTCTGGAGCACGGCTCACACGATAGATCAGGATAGCATCTTCCAGCAGTTCTTTTTGTTTGAACACTTTGTAGATCATTTCCAGCACTGATCTTCCAAAAGGCCAAAACACATCCAGGCCTTCGTTCAGGCTGATGTGTACCACGTGCTTGGCATCCAAGCAAACTTCGTTCATGGCAGTCATGAAACGACTGTTGCCCACACCACCTCCGGTGCCACCGTTGGGCATGGTGTAGTTGGCATTGCCTGATATGGTACCTGTCACAGGGTTGGTCATGTAGTCTGTGGTGGTTTTTGCTGCCACAGTCATGTTTTGAAAGTTGGGGTTGATGTCACGAATCACATACTGCTCAGGTTTCTTGCCTTCTGATTCGTTGACAATCACTCTGGCAACTTTGCTCATGTCCACCCACATCATTTCAAATGTTTCTGGGTCACGCACAAACACCTGATCGCCGTACTTGATGGTGTTGCGGAACAGTTTGAATATGCGCTGATCCAGCTTGTTCAACTTGACCCACTGTTTCAACTGTTTTTTGACAATGTCAATTTCGTTGTCTGTGGGTTTGTCACTCCAGCTGATGTCAAATGGTGTGCCATTTTGTTCGTTCATCTGTGTGGAAAACTCAGCAATGATGTCCAGGCATGCGTTGATTTCACTGTCCATGTCCATGTTTTCGTACTGATTGTAGCGTTCAACGCGGTTGGGATGGCCACTGTAAACTTCAGGCAGTCTTGACGCATAATTGCGGAACACAAAATCAGCTGAGTTATCACTGTCATTGTTGCGACCGTATCCGGGCAAGCCCAGTTGATTGCGACCCGATATAGGGCTCATCACCCCTGAAGTGTCTGCAACTTTGAAGTATTTTTTCCAGCCTTGTGAATTTTTATCTGCCATAGTGTGTTATTTATTGTTAGTTCACGGCAGCTTGTGCTATTCGTTGATTGCTGGACACCAGGATTTTTTGCATGCGAGTCATGTCTTGCATTTCGGCTAAGATTTGTTGGTTGACATCATCTCGAGGCTGTGCAGTGGCCTGCAAGCTGATTTTGAGATCGTTCAATGCTGCTCGTATTTCTGCCCCAACGTTGTTACTCATGTTTTTGCTCAGGGCTTCAATCTTGGCCGGATCAATGTCTGGCTGTGCCATTGAATCCAACAAGCCGCCGGCACTGATTGTGACCGGCACTGATCCATTTTTCAACGGAATAATGGCTTCAGGACCTTTTTCGCCTATGCGGGCCAGTTGATCTCTGAGAGCAATGCCGCCGTCACCAAAACTGTTTATTGCAGTTTCAAAATCTATGGTGGCTTTGTTTTGATTGCCTGGCAGACCAGTTTGTCCGCTAGCATCTTTGGGAATGCCAGCCCATAGTCCACTAAGGCGTTTCACAAAGGCTTTCTTGGCATCTGGTGTGGGGTTGGCAGCATATTCCTCATAGCCAGCTTGTTTGATCAATGAGTCAGCTAATCGATCCTGAAGATCCTTGTCGAACATCTGATCGCCTTGGATCTTCAACTGCGCAATTTTTTCCTTTAATGTACTCTGTACTATTTGATATGCGCCTACAGCAGTGCTTTCTCCTTTTTTGAGTCCTTTTTTTCTGCGTTGGTCTTGCAAGGCCAACACTTGATCCACTGTCATTTTGGTCAGTTGCACTGCTGCTTGCTTGCCTTCGCCTTGCTGTATGTCATAGGGATTTTCTGCTCCTGGCGTGATCTCAGCACGTTGGATCATGTTTCTGATGTTCTGCATCTGCTGAGCTTGATTGGTGGGCGGTGGCGCTGATTGAACCTGTGGTGCCGGTGGTGTATTTGATTGTCTACCTTTACCGGTCAGTCTGTCCAATATTCCTATACTACCTGCTGCTCGATTATCAACCGGACGTGGCGGTTGTGCTTGTGTTGCTGAGTTAGTATTAGCAGTGTTTTGAGCATTGTTTTGTGCATTAGGAGGTTGCATTTGTTCAAGGCGTCCACTGCTTTGTCGGCTTGGTGCGGCTGTGTTTTGCTGTTGTCCAGTGTATTCTCCACGAAACTTGTCCAGCGTTTCCTGGGATTTTCTTTGTAAATCAAGTGCTGCTTGACCTTGACCGTTGTATGTTTTTAGAATTTTGACTAAGTCATCTAACTGCTTTGCTATTTCCTTGCTGGCCGCAGCCAGCACTGTGGCCGGTGCCTGCAACTGTGGTTGCACCGATTCTACTAGGCCTTGCATTTCCAGTCCCAGCCTACGATTGCCTTCGTTGATTTTGGCTTGGTCTGCAGTGTTCCGACTGGCTTCATTTAGTTGTTTGCCGTATTCTTCGTCGGCCTTTTTAAATCTGTCCACTATACTAGTTTGCAATTTGGCAGCCAGGTCAGCTGACTCGCTCATGCTCACAAACTTTGAATTGAAGTTGCCTGTCAGTCCCAGCACTGTGCCAATTGAATCTCCGGTTTGTTGTACCTGTTTCAACACGGTTTGTGCAGCTTCAGCTGGTTGTATGCTGCCTTCAAGCAGTTTTTGCAGTGTAGCAAATGCTTCAGGTGCCGACCGTTGTAGTTTTTGCGCAGCTTCGCTGGTAAGATTACCAGCAAACATGTCTCTAGCACCTTGTGCCACTTCAGGAGCCAGACCTTGTACCACGTCGTTAAACATGGTCATGTTTTTTACACCTTCGGTGTTTCCGGCCAGTTCCAGGCCACGTAGTTTGGCTCTGAATCGTTCTTCATTCATGGCCGCGGCTCTTGCAGCTTCTCGTGATTTGCGATCCTGACCAGTGATCATGGTCAGCTTGTTTTGTTCATCCAAGTATTTTCGAGCACTTTCGCCCAACTTTTCTGAGTCACCAATTTCAGCTTTTGTGTTTCTGCCCAGCTGTGTTTGCAGCTTGAGATAGCTCATGGTTGCATCGTTTATGTCTTCCTGAGTCATACCCACACGAAACAACGCTTCACGATTGAGGTTGACTTGTGCTGATGATGCGGCAAGGGCTTTGGCTCCTTGCCGCACTGTGCCGCCCAACGATGCTAGATCTGCACTGCTTTGTTTTATAAGACTGCCGTATTCGGGAAATTCATTTAACATGATTCCCATTTTTTGCAAATCGCCATACATGCCTTCTAGACCGTCACTGGCAGTGGCACCTGATTTGCTGATGTCTTGAAACAGTTTGAACTGCCCAGCAGCCATTTCATTGGACAGTTTGGCTGCTTCAGCGGCTGCACCAAACACCTTTGTTGTAATGTAGGCTGCTGCTGCCACCAGAGATTTTACAACCACTCCACCAGGAGTAAGCACCACCAAACCTGCTGCTGCCAAATTTACTGTCTGTTGAAACTGATCCAACGCTGCATTGGCTGCTGTGGCCGAGGTGTTGCCCTGATACACTGCTCGGGCATAAGCTCCTGTGGCTGATGCCAGAGTATTCAGTCCTTGCGAAGCCAAATCGGCTTTCATGCCAAAATCTCGTATGCCAGTTTGGGCGTTTAGTAGCGCCTGGCGAGTACTAGGCAGCACTTGACCAAATTGTTTCATGTCTTGGTTGACTTGTGCCAGGGTCTGCGACAGCTCTTGTTCTTGTGGGGTCATGTTTGTGTGCCTATAAGTAGAACTATATTTATAGGTCAATTATGCTCCAAACTTCTAACCCTTTGCAACAGTTTTTTCGCCAACCTGCCATTTACATACGGTTGCCCAGCAATGGACAGCACTGGCCGCCGGGCAGTTTGGACATGCCGGCCAACGGTGAACTGCCAGTGTATCCCATGACTGCCATTGACGAAATCACTTATCGCACACCTGATGCGCTGTTCAATGGACAAAGCACAATCAGCGTGATACAAAGCTGTGTGCCAAATATCAAAAATGCCTGGCACATGCCGGGAATTGATCTCAACAGTGTGCTGATTGCCATTAGAGTGGCCAGCTACGGACACAACATGGAAGTGGACAGCACCTGTCCCAGTTGTGAATCGTTGGGTGAATATGTGACTGATCTCAGACGTATCTTGGATCAAATGGGATCAGCTGATTATAATATTCCAATACAGTACGGCGATCTTGAAATTTATTTCAAGCCGTTGAATTATCAACAACAAAATCAAAGCAGTTTGGATCAGTTTGAACAGCAAAAGATCCTGGCTGCTGTGCCCGAAAGTGATCTTACCGACGATGAAAAAATTGCACGTATGAATCAAGCTCTGGTGCGAATTACAGAAATGACCATGGAGTTGATCAGTCTGAGTATTGCTCTAATAAAAACTCCCACTGCCACTGTGACTGCCATGGAACACATTAAAGAATTTGTCAGCAACTGTGATCGAAAACTTTACAATGCCATACGTGATCGCATGATTGATCTGCGCAAAAACAGTGAAATTCCCAACATGCACATACAATGCAACAATTGTGATCACGAATACGAACAACAAATGACCTTGGACATGGTAAGTTTTTTCGACAAAGCCTCCTAAACAGCAACGCAGAACAAATTGGGACCATGGTTGAAACTTTGGACAAGGAGGCTAACCAGATTCGCTCAGAAAGTTTCAAATTGGCCTGGTACATGCGAGGCGGCATAACCTACGAACAAGTCATGCAATTGAGTTCTGTTGAGCGCGGCATGATCAATGCCTTGGCCAAAGAAAATATTGAAACCACAAAGAAAACCAACTTACCATGGTTCTAGACACCCAAACTGTTGCTGCTGACATACTGGCATGGAGTGAAACTTTTGTAGAAGTTCCTCACCCGGCCCTGGGCGGCTGGCCACCTTGTCCATTTGCACGGCAAGCACGTCTTAATCAAACCGTACAAGTGTTGACCGGCGCTGATCCTTATTTTGATTTAAAGAATCGAGCACGTTGGGGTCTGGGTAAACACGAAGTTATTGTGTATGCATACGATCCTGCAGACTGGCCTTATGCTCGTTTTCACTCAGCTATTGAATCAGCCAACCAAGAGTTTTTGTTGGCACGTGACATTTTGGCCTTGGAAGATCATCCTGAGGACGTGGAAGATGTCAACGGGGTAATAATGAATCAAGGCAAGTATGCCTTGGTGTTGGTACAAAGTCTCAGCAAATTAAATGTGGCTGCAAAACAAATGGGTGCCAAAGGATTTTATCACACCTGGCCTGAAGAGTATTTGACTGGATTGTTCAACCACAGACAGGATCCCAGATGAGCAGTTATCAGTTTGCCAGAATTGACCTCAGCAAAACCAACTACAGCATAGGCATAGAATGGATGTACATAACCCGTCCAGATATTCCTGCACTCAACGCCATCTATCGTGATTACTGCGTGTACAAAAAGTTTTCGTCAGTGATGCCTATTTTTGATGCACGTTATTTAGATCCTGCAACAGACGTGATCGGATACTATGACCAGGCACGACTGGTAGCGTTTTCACTGATCAAACGCTACGATCAACACAATGCGCTATGCGATCAATTTGCATGGACCTATCACGATCCTCGAATGAGACTGGGGATAGAAACAATGAAAACCGAGTGTGCCATATACAAATCACGAGGATTCCAATACTTGTATCTTGAGCAGGCACACTTGTACAAGAGCGAAATAGACGGATTTGAAATCTTAGGACCACTGGAGTAAACATGGATTTATACACAATTTGGGCAGACAAAGAAGGCGACATCTCCGATACGGACTGGGTAACAGGAATGAAAAGTTTCTTTGATCATTTGATTGATGAGGGCAAGATGGAGACCTACAGAATCACACGTTGCAAAATGGGATTCCGTAGCATTGCTGACATGCCTGAATGGATGATCATTATGGAGTTTAAGGACATGGGTCAAATGGATTTGGCATTCCGCCGTGTTGCTCCACTTGAGGGCGAATTAGAAACCAAACACCGATCATTCAATCAGTTTGTGTCAGGCAACATTCAACATGCGTTGTTTAGAGATTGGCCAGATCAAAATTTATGACATATTGTGTGTTTGCTGGCTGTTCTTATACAGCCGGTGGTGGTTTTGAATTAGAAAAAAATGAACCACGACTATGGGTAAATCAAATTCACAACAATCTCTTTTCCCATACCACAAAACTCAATGTCAGCTACGGCGGTCGATCCAATGCTGGAATCTTTCAAGATACAGTAAATGCATTGCTTTCGTATCCTGCAAAATATGCCATAGTTGAATGGACCAGCATGCCTAGGTATGAATTGGAACTGGGTTTTGAACTGTACCCAACTAGACAAGTTTTTTTACCAAACGGACCATGCAGAGAGCATAACTTAAATGATATCAAGTATCCTAAAGAATATTTAGATTCCATTAGAGATAGATTTACATCACTAGTCCACGACTGCTACGAAATTTTAAATGTGGTCAAATACGTCAATTCAATTGCCAAACTTGCAAAAATAACCAATACCGAAGTGTTCTTTGTCAACGCATGTTGTCCTTGGGACATCGATTTTTTTGACAAAAAAATTAATGTATTGCCCGCAGACTATACAGCATACACACAACAACTATTGAATGCCTCTAATAGAGACGATGTAGAAGTTTTTCAATTGTATGAAAAACTACATGATAATTTTATACAAGCAGGTGGTATACATGAATCGTTGTGGCTTAATTTGTATAATTCCATGTTTGATCTTCGAATTGACGTTAACTCAGATCAGTTACACCCTGGAGTTGAGTCCAATGATCGTTTTGCTGAAATATTTTCTAAAGTATTAACAGACAAACTGTGTTGAGAACTTCTGCGAAGTTCTGTTGATTTCACTTCGTTCATCAACTGATTGTCTTCTAAGTATCATCTAGATACTGTGGTCATAATTCACCGTATTACGGTGAATTGACGGCATCATCTGAGTGACCGCAGTCATCTATTTTAAAGAGATTGTTGTTTCCAACACGGAGGCGGTTGACCGGTACCCCCTACTCTAGCTTCACATGTCAACGGAACCCTAGTGACCCGAAATAGATCCAAGTCCTATAAGCACGGGTTGTATCTTTTTCACATTGCCCGAATCGTTTGCTGCTTTAAGTTAGTAGCTGTTCTTTGACGCCCAAGTCCAGACCGGGTATCGCACCGTTCCTCAATGGGGCTGAGTCATTGCACTCAACACAGAGTCGTGATTAAATTTTATCTTTGATGTGTGAGCCATGCACACGTACTTGTATATGGCCGTTGTAATAATCTGTTGATTCCAATACTCGTCTACTAAACTGCTCTCGTGCCTCAATGTATGAGCATTCACTCTTGCTTTTACAGTAGTAAAGTATTTCTCTGGAGAAGTTTTCGGTGCCTAAAGTGATTACGTCTGCGGTTAATTCTGGGCTTGACCCGTAGTACTCACGCCAGTCTGAATCGACTTTGGTTCGTATCTTTTTCCGCTTTTTGCTGCCGTTCTTTTGTTTTACTGTCTTGTACGTTGTTTTTGAAAATTTTGCTAATTTTTTGCCTATGTACTTGCGTCCAGATAGATTATTTGTGATTAGATAAACAAATCCCACACATTCTTCGGGCAGTGTCTCAACTGGGGTGTCTTGATAAAGCCATGTCATGTGAGTTTTGGGAAATTGCCTTTCGTGCTATAGTTATGCCTTTGAGAGTGATTATATAGAATTTTATGCTAGATCGATGTCTGTGCTGTAACTGGTAAATCCGTTTTCTTTTACTACTTTTAATATGTTTTCTACACGCCCAGCCAGTTCATCTCTGTGACTCACCAGCCAAATGCTCTTATGGCGCTCACGAGTCATCTTCTTCAACAGTGCCAAACTGGCTTCCACGCCTTGTGTGTCTAGGCCAGAGTCAATCATTTCATCAATGAACAATATGTTGATGGGGTGATACAAACTTTCCCATACATCACGGAACGCCCATGACATTGATAAAATCAGTCGGTTGCGTTCACCGCGGCTCAAATTGTCAAAGTCCAGTTCACGTCCCAGTTCTTCAATGCTCACACTCAAGTCGTTTTGGAAATTCACTGTGTGTGGCAATCCAATACGATCCAAGTAGTGTGTGAGTCGTGCGTTCAAATAACTCAAGTTCTGGTCAATGATCTTCTTGCGAACAAAACTATCTTTGCTGGTCAGCAGTTTGAGCAAGAACTCTTGATGGTCTTGTACTTTGGTCAGTTCGTTGATCTTATCATAGTCAACTGTCTGCAAGGCCTGTTGTTGCATGTCCTCAATCTGTTCGCTGTAAGGATCAGTTTCGGCATGCTTGCTGGTGATCTGTTGTAACAAGTTGTTGACCTGCGTAGAGTGTCTGATGGCCTGTGCTTCTGTGTCGTAGTGTGTGACAGGCTGTGCTCCTAGTTCCACAGGCACATGACTGGCAAGTTGTTCAGCATAAGGATCTGTTTCTGCTGACTTGTCGGCAATCTTCTGCTGAATATTTTCCAATTCACTGCTGTGACGAATGGCTTCTGCCTCAGTCTTGTAGTATGTGGTAGGCCGAGTGCCCAGTTCGCCCAGCGCTCTGAGTGCATCAGTATTCTCCATCCACTGACCATTGGTGGCCAAGGCCTGCAATGCTGACTCTTGCAGTAATTTACGTTTGGCTTCTAATACTGCTTCGTGAGCACCGTCATGAAACTCCTGGCCACAAGCATAACACTTGTGTGCTTCCAGTTCAGCAATCTCTGCTTTTAATTTGTCAATAGTCTTTTGTTCTCGAGCTTCATCTGTGACACATCGTGCAATGAGTTTTTCAAGTTCAGCAATGTCCTTGGCTCGTTGATTGTATGCAGCCAAATCTTGGTGTGCTTGCAGTTCTGCTGAGATATTAATGTGACTGAGTTGATCATAACTGGCTTTCAACACTGCAATCTCTTTGGCTTGTGTTTGCTGCCATGCTGTTTGATATGCCAACAGCCGATCATGTGCATCTGCTTGCTTTTTACGTTCGTTCCACACAGCAAGATCTTTGTGTGCCAGCAACTCTGCTTCAATGTTGACTCGGGCCAAATCATCGTACTGACCCACAAGGTATGCCAAGTCACTGTCATATTTCTTTTGCCACAGGCCATGGCGGCGGCGTAGGCTTTCAATCTGTTCTTCGATGCGCCGGTTGGCTTCTTGTACAGCACGTACTCTAAACTCTTCACCAGTGATGGCATCCTTTGTGGCCTTGTTGAGTTCTTTGATGCGTTCAGCACGTTCGCTCAACACTGTGATACCCAACAACTGCTCAATAATGGTTCGCTGTTCGTTGGCTTTCAAGCTCAGGAACGGTTCGGTGTAAGTGTTCAGGGCCAAGATGTGCTTGAACATGTCGTGACTCATGCCAAACACACGTTCAATGGCATCCTGTGTTTCTCTGCTGTCACCTTGTGCATCGTCTGTGGCAGTTTGTTCTTCACTGTCCACATAGAAGCGCAACACATTGGGCTTGCGTCCACGTTCAATCTTGTATGTTTTACCGTTAACGGCAAAGTCCAGGCTCACCAACATGCCCTTGCCGTTGGTTTTGTTCACCAGATTATCTTTGCGAATGTTTGACAGTGCTTGCCCGTACATGGCGTAACTCAAGGCATTGATGATTGTGGTCTTGCCTGTGCCGTTGCGTGATCCATCACCACCCAGGTCCAAGTTCTCACCCAGTACTAATGTAAGGTCTTGACGATCAAAGTCAATGCCTTGTGTGGCGTTGCCCACACTCATAAAGTTCTTAACAGTGAGATTTTTAATTTGAATCATTGCGGTTCTTTATTGCTTCTTGATAATGTTGATACAACATATTTTCCACTGCATCGATGTCTCTAGTGTTGCGCCATGGTAAATTAATATTGGGCATGATGTATTGTTTAATAAAATCAAATGCCACCAATGGAACAGGTTGTACCATACCTAAATCTAAATCACAATATTTGCTTTTTGATTTAAAATCACTCATGCCTTTAAAAGGCCCATGGCAAATCCAATTAGCATCTACTCCAAGGTATTCACTGTTATCAACTAGCATAAAACGATAATCAATTTTATGTTGCTCAAGTAACAGTTTAGCATACTCAATATATATTTGCGACCTCAATTGATGTTGTCTGATAGTGATATATTGCTGATGGTATTTTACGACTGCATCTGTCTTGGAGGCACTACTGATCCAAAATTTATCACTACCGCTGTCTAATACACTATTGCTGTAAACTGGATCACTATCAATAACATTCTGCCAAAATGTAAGATTTGTATGGGCAAGCACCAGATCTAGTCTATTAGGTTGTGCCCATTGAATTATTACCACATTGGCAGTATTGATGTGTTGTTTTAGTTCGTTGACAATAAACTCGTTTCCGGCACCATACCTGCTGCGGTCATTGAGATCCACTCCCTTAGTCATCAGTTGTATAATTTTTGGCCATTTCCAATATTTTGGGTACCAATCAGGGACTGCCATACTGTCGCCATACCCATCGGATAGTGTCAATAAATTCATTTGATTAATTTAATAATTTCTTCAGTGTTGGAAAAAAAGTTAGCAAAATCGTTATGCGGAACTTCAATTCCAAATCGCAACCAAATGTAGTAATACACCACAGACTGCGTCCATATGTCTGTGGTGTCAGATAAATCGTATGACCATCCAACGCTTACATAATCTATAATTTTTCTTGCGGTTACCACAGGATCAGTGTATTTGGCGTTGGCAACACGCCATTCATTCCATAGATCCTCGCACCACTCTATTTTTGTAATAGAGTCCAATGTATTAACAAATACTTCATAATCATCATATAAATCATCTATATCTATATCATTTTCGTCTACAGATCGCCATGCATGTCTAAAGTTGTGATCACGCAAAAATAAAAAATATTTTTCTCGTTGTGCCCATGGAGCATCAGTAGACCAATTGTTGACAGGTAGTTGTTCTTCAATACTACTGTTCATAGCTTTTTCAATCATAGTTCGAGCAACAACAGGCCAGGTATAATCTGTATAACAAATTTTAATAATTTTTGAGTTAGGGAACACAGACTTAAATTTATCTGACTCGTTGTCGATTCCATTATCTATCAACACACAATAATTTTTATCGTTTAAAAATTCAATTCCTCCAGGCCAACAATCTTTTGCATATTTAGGAATTACCAAGTCAAGATTGTGGCTGTTGCCGTTAGTGGAAAATTCTAAATTTTTTTTAGGTCTGACAAATCCTTGGCCGCGCAAAGTTAGTATGGCATTAATAAAATGTCCAAACCCGCCCGATGGATACCAGACACAATAGATCATAAGTTTTGATATATTTGCAACAGTAATTTGTTGTCGTAAAATTCTGATTCGATGTTGGTGAGTTGGTCTGTGACAATTTGATCCACTGACTCAAATTTTACATCGCCTGGTGCAAGATCCACATCCACACCTGCGGTTTTGTTGGGAATCAAGGCCATTTCACGTAGGCCATAATCTCGTATAAATGTTTCTTTGATAAAGTTAGCTTCTTCATAAGATATCTCAATGTCTAGATTCACACGAACATGCATCTTGGGACTCAACAAAGAAGCAGCATTGTCAATTAAGTTGGCCAGTCCGTGTACTCTGTATCGGGGCTGGTCCGGCCAAGCATGGAACTCAGGTGGCTTGCCCCATTCCAAGATCATCATGCCACGTTCATCATCGCCGGCATCAGCATAGTTGTGCGGAAAGCAGTTGCCAATGTAGGTGATGTTGTTGGCAGTTTGTCGTTTGTGGAAATGTCCGGTAAACACATGATCAAATCCGCCAAAGTCTCCACGCTGTATGGTGCCATGATCTGGCATTTGTACCATGGCATTCATATAGTAGCCCGGAAGTTCAAAATGCCCAAACATATATTTACCCTTTAGTTTTGGAATGCGTTTGTGGTCATCGCCGCATAGCCAAGGAGCAATAACAACGTCACCGTCACTGAACCAATCATTACAAATTTGAACTTTCGGCAAATGTTTGGCCCACTCCACACTTTGAATATCGCGCTTGTCTCGATAATAAAGATCGTGATTGCCAGGAATAAAATATACCCGATCAAAGTTGTCATTCATGTGCTCTAGGGCCCGGAGACTATAGCTCAGGGTAACAATATTTAAGCTGGCTCGGTTGTTGTGCCAATCACCCAGAAATATGCAGGTCTCGCAACCTTGTTCCTTGGCAGTGGCAGTGGCCCATTTTACAAAGTCCAAACAGTCGTCGTTGTGCATTTGACTGTTGGACTTCAGTCCAAAATGTATGTCTGTGAAGACTGCGGCTTTTTTGAATAAATTAGGCATTTGTATAGTATACACGATCTCATCTGTATTTTGCAAGAGCCTGGTGAGCCAAAGACCCTGTGTAGATCTTAACTAATTTCTGCGCATGTAAAATTTGCATGGCCTAACAAGCACAAGCTATGACACAATTTTTACAATTGCTTGCTTACGCTAGAAACATCCGAACTGGACATAGCATTGAATATTTCTTCGAGCACCACTGAAGAATCTTGACCACGACGTTGATCTAGCTTTTTCATGTAAGTCAAAAACAAATTATCATTTATTGGTTGAGACTGATTTACTCTTTGAGCAATTGCCTGCAACTCTGGTTCAGGATGATTTATATATTTTTGATATGCAATGTTTTTTGCAGCAGTGGTTATAAAATCAATTGAAAGATATTGTGGCGACTCTAAAAACCACCAAACTATTTCTAAATCTAAAATTCCACAGAAATCAACCAATTTATCTAGATACAACAAATTTTGTATATTAACAGTTGGTGCAATTTTAACATCAAAAGTTGGTGACTTCAAATTTTTAAATGTTTGAATATTTCGTGATACCTGATTCCAACGACCCCCTCGTTGAATTTCAAATCTTTCATTGATGTCATCTATGCTGATTAAAATTAGCACCGATTTAAATTTCAACAACTTGTCTATTGTTTGATCAGAGTAAATGCTACCATTGGTATTGAATTCAATTTGAATATTTTTTGCCAGGTCCTTGTTGATTAGATTATCTAGTAGATAATCTAAGTCTTGCCACAAAAAAGGCTCACCCCCCATGATATGAAGATAATCTAAATCTGACGATAAGTGAAGAATTTTGTTTGCAGTGTGATGATACTGGTCTGACAACGACCAATCAGTCATTTTTTTCAGTTGTTGTTGCTCATAAGGGTCAGTTGAAAATTTTAATTCTTCGACTGCAATTTTAGAACTAACTTCTGGAGCACAGATTCTGCAGTCAAAATTACACAAAGTGTTTGGCGAAATTGTCAAGTCTCGAATACGTGGGTTATCCACCCATTCTTGATCACATTGATCTATATATTTGTTAATAAAATGTTGTCTCATGCTGGTTTGACCAACATCCTCAGCATGCCAACACACACTGCAATCCTTGTGACGACGGCTATTTTTGATGTCGTGTCTGAGTTCAGTCATCTGCTCGTTAAAAAACACATCATTGTCAAATGACCCAATAAACTTTTTATATTTACAGCACGGGCTGGCTGAATGATCAGGCCCTGTTACTGTTAAAAATCCAAAAGGCAATGTGCAAAATGTGTCGAACGGATAAATTTTGTCACTGTTGATATTTTTAGTGGGTGCTAATCTACACGGATACCATGACATGGTAAAGTCGTCATTTCCGTATTTGGCATTGGCTGTTGCTATGGCAAACTCGATATTGTATGGACCACACAGAAGTACAAAACTATTGCTAATATCAATTTTTGTTGCTGCTCTTTGCAGATGATCAAAAACCAATTGCGACGGTTTGTCAGACGTGTAAAATACCAATCTTTGGTGTGGTTGATATTCTGCCCGATAATATTTTTTAAAAATTTTAAATATTTCGCCATGATTGCCCACAGCATCTGCAAGATCATAAAAGCAAATTATATCAAATTTGGCATCTAACTCTGCTTTCAATTGTTGCACGTTCATGCAATTATTCTTCGTAGGTGGTTGTAACCGGGCCGCTCATGGCCGCCATACCAGCTTTGCCAGAGTTTTGGCGTGTCCAGCTTGGGTTGAGCCCGTTCATCTCAAGAATGTCATCACGGATGTTTTGATTTTTCTTTTCAATGTTCAGGATGCGAGTAAAGCTATTAGTGATAGCGGCAGTATAATACGCAAAAGGGTTCTGCGATTTTGATTCGTCAAATTGCAAGCCGATCTGACTGAGTTGTAACAGGGCTTGTCCGCGCATTTCTTCATTGTAAGTGTATCCTCTCCAGTTTGATCTTGTGGCATAGCGTTCGCACAGTTTCATAAACATAGTGGCCAGTTTGCGTGTCATGTTGCCATGATCCTTGCAGAACTCGCCTGAGTCCAAATCGCCCCGCCAGTGGCTTTTGCCCACTAGCACAGGGTTCTTGTCCTCGTCTAGCCTGTAATGCCAGAACGGGGGAAAGTTCACTCGCATGTGGGTGGGATCCAGCACCACGTCCTCAATCAAGTCTGCTAGTGAATCTTCTGTCACATCATCTAGGTCCAAGATGTCTTCGATTTTTTTCTTCTTGGCAGCAGTTTTAGGCACTTTCTTGGGCGCCATGGGTATGTGTTCCCAGGTCATGACACGGAAAACTATTTCCGTATTTGGTATTTTTTTGGGGTCAATCACTTCACCAGTTTCGCGTCGGTGACGGTCAGCACGATTGCGGCGTGCTTCGGCCACAGTCTTTTGATTGATTTTGCTTACACTGGGCAGGATCATGTCAAACTGATGATCAGTTGCACGGTCTAGGAATGAGCAGTAGGTGTTTTTGCTCAGGTGTATTTCTTTAAGAATATCTCTGTTGTTGAGATAGTTAACACGCGGCGCAGCCTTTGCAATTAGGGTCATTGATAAGTCTCCAAGTATGTACTTATTGTAGCATATCTACAACACTTGTCAACCAGTTCTTTAACTGCGTGGTTAAAAAATTGGTTAAATAACACATAGGAACACAAACATGGCCGGCTACGATCCCAAAAAAGCAGCAACGTACAATAGACTTCGTCAACAAGGGCTCAGTGATGATGACGCCGCTTTCCAGGCTGGAATTGTTGACACTGATGCTTACAACTATGTGGTCAACGACATACCTGGAGATCCAAATCGTGGCACTGTGGGTCCTGTGATTTTTGGCTCAGGCACTGTTAGTCAGTCTTCTACGCCGGCTTTTGAAGAAGTTGATTACCCGGTGAAAGCTGACAGTCAGCCTAGCAATAAAACCTCAACAAACTATGTTACCACCAGTACCGAGACAATCAGTGGCGGTGGATCAACCACTACTATATCAGGCGTAGCAAAAGCCAATGCTGCCAGTCGTGCATTGCAACCCAGCATTGATGCCAAGCAGGCCGAAATTGATCAGTTTGTAAAAGAGAACCCCAGCAACTTTGCTAGAAGCAAACAAGGGTTGCCGCCATTGTCACCGGAAGACACTGCGGCACGGCAAGCAAAATTTCGAGAGTTGTCTCAAGAAAAGTCTGCGTTAAAGGCCGAACAGTTTGATGCACAAACTCCTGGCAATCCCACAACAACAGTTGTGCCAAACACAACTACCACTGTCAACACTACCACATTTGGCACAGCATCAACCAACTCAGCTGTGGAAGCACCCGACAGTGCTGATCCGGCCATAGCTCGACAACAAGAAGATCAAGTTGCCGGACTGACTGAGAATCAAATAAACAATGCGCCGTCGGCAGTGCCAGCTGAATCGGTGCCTAGCTTGCTGACGCCAGCAGAATCCATTGCCCAGGCACAGGTCACGCCCACCGACGCAGATCCTGCTGCGGCTGCAGCCGACTTCAATGCCAACACCAATGCCAATGTGCTGGGAGCTATTGGTGTTAAAGAACCCGAGGCGGTGTCAGCTGAAACTCCAGGAACAGCAGAGGCTGAAAGTGCCGTCGAAGGCGCTTTAGGAACAAAAGCACCGGCAGCAGTAGAAACCCCTGCGGTAGCAGTGCCGAGAGTGACCGAAACACCAGCACAACGAGCAGAACGAGAAGCTATCGATGCTGCTGCTGCCGAACAAGCAGCCAAGCAACGAGCACAAGAACAAGCAGCCATACAAGCTGAATTTCAAAC
>SXGQ01215410.1_pt1 | contig 18280 bp, 11 predicted proteins | sample 3178371 | NCBI WGS metagenome assembly SXGQ01 (sample SAMN11356859, study PRJNA531348) | freshwater metagenome | isolation source: freshwater sample F1-20 | place: China: Fuxian Lake, Yuxi | collected 2017-12-25 | reverse complement strand
GTCGACGATCGGGAAGCCGGTGCGGCCCCGCTGCCACGCACGCAGGCCGACCGGGTCGTGCGCCCACGGAAACCGGGCGTAATCACCGCGGAGGGGCGCGTCGGGCGTGTGCGGGAAGTGGTAGATCAGATGGTTGGCGAACTCCCGCCAGCCGAGTTCCCGAAGGTAACTCTCGGCGCCGCCGGTCGTGATCGCCTTCGCCGGTCTGCCACCGACCGCAGCGCGGACGGCATGCCAGACACGCCGCGGCGAAATCTCCCCGAAATGCAGATGCGGAGAGAGGCTGCTCGTGCCGTCGTTGTCGGGACGATCCCGGCCGGCGGCGTATCCGGAAAGCCCCTGCTCCAGAAACCACGACAACCGCTTGGCCGCGGCCGCCTCGCCGGGCTTCCAGGTCGTTTGCATCGTGCCCGACCAGTCGATCGCGGGCAGCAGGCCGAGTGATTCGATCGAGGCGCTCTCGCCGCCCCGGCCCGCGGCCTTCTTCAGCTTCTTCACCGCGGCCACCGGCTCCGCCGGCTCGTCACGGGCGAGCAACGCCCGCCAGAACGGCGTGAACACCTGATAGGGTCGGCCCTCCTTCGTGGCGACGTGCAGCGGCTCGAAAAGCAGCGAGCCATTGAAGCTCTCCGCCGTCACTCCTTCGCCTGTCAGGGCCTTCTTGATCCCGGTGTCGCGGACCACGACGGCCGGCTCGTACCGCCGGTTCCAGGCGACGTGGGTCGCGCCATATTCCCTCACGAGCGACCGCAGGGCATCGAGCGAAGGGCCGCGGCGGATGACCAGCGGCACGCCGGCCTTGTCGAGCGCGGCTGCGAGCGCCTCGAGGGAGTGGTGCAGCCACCACCGCGACGCGGCACCCGGCTCCCACGGATGCTCCTCCTCGGGAGCCCAGATGAACACCGGCACCACCGCGCCCCGCGCCGCCCCGGCCAGGAGCGCCGGATTGTCGTCGAGACGCAGATCGTGCCGAAACCAGACGATCGTGGGTCCACTCATGGCCGGATTGTAGGCCGGCGCAGCGCGGCGTGGAGAATTTCCACGGGATGCAGGGCGGTCCGTCCGGTGCCATCCTCGATCTGGTGCCGGCAACTCGAGCCCGGAGCGGCGACGAGCGTCTCCGCCGCCGCCGACCGCACGAATGGAAACAGCACCAGTTCGCCGATCCGCATCGACGTTTCGAAGTGTTCGCGGCCGTAGCCGAAGGAGCCCGCCATGCCGCAGCAGCCGCTGGGGATCACCTCGACGGCGTAGTGGCTCGGCAACCGCAGGATCTCCGCCGAATCGCCCACGGAGGCGAGCGCCTTTTGATGGCAGTGGCCGTGGAGGGCGATCCGCCTGGATTGGTCGGTGAAGGCCGCGGACGACACCCGACCCCGGCGGGCCTCCCGGGCCAGAAACTCATCGATGAGCAACGCCCGTGAGGCCAGCCGTCGGGCCGCCGCGGCGAGCCGCTCCGGGACGAGATCGGGAACCTCGTCGCGGAAGCCGAGAATCGCCGACGGTTCGATGCCGACAAGCGGGGCCTCGTCGGTCACCACCGGGTCGAGAAGTTCGACGTTGGCGGCCGCGAGTTCCCGGGCCTCGCGGAGCATGCCCATGGAGATCTGGGCCCGACCGCTGTCGACGTGCCTCGGGATCACGACCTCGTAGCCGAGCGCCTCGAGCAGCTCGACAGCCTTGATGCCGACGCGGGCATCGAGCGTGTCGGTCACCTCGTCGCAGAACAGATGCACCCGGCCGTTGGGAGCGGCCCCGCCCGGCGGCCGGCGGCGCATCCACGCCGAGAGCGTCGTGCGGAAGAGCGGCGGCAGCGACCGCCGCGGCGCGAAGCCCATCATCGCCTTCACGAGGCGTGAGAGGCCGGGCGTCCGCACGGCGAAGTTGTAGGCCCATGGGGCCACGGCCGCCCGGCGCAGCAGCGCCGCCGCTCCGGCTAGGAGCCGCGTCCGCAGGGGCACGCCGTGGGAGTCGTGCCAGTGCTGCTGCCACTCCGCCTTGAGCCTGGCCATGTCCACGTTCGATGGGCACTCGCTCTTGCAGGCCTTGCAGGAGAGACAGAGGTCCATGACCGCCGCCAGCTCGGGGCGGCTCCACGGGTCGGCCGACTCCGGCGGGCCGGCGAGGGCCTGCCGCAGCACGTTGGCCCGGGCCCGGGTCGTGTGGGTCTCGTCCTGCGTCGCCATGTAGCTCGGGCACATGGTGCCGCCGGCGAGATGCGACTTGCGGCACTGGCCGACTCCGGTGCACTTTTCAGCGGCCCCCAGCACGCCCCCCGTGTCGGCGAAGCGAAACACCGTCTTGTGCCGCGGCTCGGGCTCTCCGGGCAGGATCCTCAGGAACGCGTCCATCGGCGGGGCGTCGATGATCTTGCCGGGATTGAAGATGCCCCGCGGGTCGAAGGCCCGCTTCACCCGCGTCAGGAGTCGGTAGCAGTCGTCACCCACCATCCCGCGGATGAACTCGCCCCGCAGCCGGCCGTCGCCATGCTCGCCACTGAGGCTCCCTCGATACTTTTTCACCAGCGCCGCGACGTCGGCAGCCACGTCGCGGAACATCTTCAGGCCGGCGGCCGTGCGCAGGTCGAACAGCGGCCGGAGGTGGAGTTCACCCGCCCCCGCATGGCCGTAGTGGACGCAGCCGATCCCGTGGCGATCGGCGAGCAGCCGGTCGAACTCGGCGATGTAGGCGGGCAGATCGCCGCCGGCGACGGCGGTGTCTTCGACCACCTCGCGTGGTCTGGCGGAACCAGGCAGGTTGTTGACGAGCCCCTGCCCCGCGCGGCGGAGGTCCCGGACCTTGGTGCACTCGTCGCCACGCAGCACGGGATAGGCGTGGCCCAGCCCCGCCGCACGAAAGTCGGCCTCGAGGGCGGCAAGCATCGTCGCGAGCGTCGCCGGGTCGCCGTGCCGAAGTTCGACCACGAGCACGGCTCCCGGATCGCCCACGACGAAGTCGCGGTTTCGGGCCTGCTCACGGTTGGCCTTGGTGCACTCGAGAATCTTGTCGTCGATGAGTTCGCAGGCCGTGGGCCGGTGCCGCATCGCGACGACCGCGGCCCGCAGCGCCTCATCGACCGTCCCGCAGTGGGCGATCAGAACCGCGGCGGGAGGAGGCAGCGGGACGAGGTTGAGTTCGAGCTCAACGGCCAGCACCAACGTGCCCTCGGAGCCCGCGAGGAGGCGGCAGAGGTTGAAGGGGCTGTCGCTGCCGGGATCAAAACAAGAGGCATCCATCAAGGCGTCGAGCGCGTAGCCGGTGTTCCGCCGGGTGACCTCGGGCCGTGGAAACGACTCGCGGATGAGCCGGCGGTTCGACTCGTCGCCGAGAATCTCCCGGAGTTCGCGATGGATCCTCGTCTCGAGCGACTCCGGCCCGGCGCACTTCGCCGCAAACTCGGCGGGCCCGAGCGGACCAAACGTCGCCTCGCTGCCATCGGCGAGAAACCCGCGGAGCGTCACGAGGTGGTCCCGCGTCGAGCCGTAGGCGATGGAATTCGACCCGCAGGAGTTGTTGCCCACCATGCCGCCGATCATGGCCCAGTTGGCGGTCGAGGTTTCGGGGGGGAAAAACAGGCCGTGCGGCGCGAGAAACCGGTTGAGGTCGTTGCGGACCACGCCCGGCTGAACCCGGACCCGCCGCCGACCGACGTCGAGCGACAGGATGCGATTGAGATGGCGGCCGAGATCGACGACGATCCCGTCGCCGACCACCTGCCCGGCGAGCGAGGTGCCGGCGGCCCGCGGGATCAGGCCGATCCGCCGGTCCGCGGCGAAGCGGACCAACTCCCCGACATCCGCCTCCGATGCGGGCAGGGCCACCGCCCGCGGCCGCTCCTGATATTCCGACGCGTCGGTCGAATAGACCGTTCTCGCGAGGTCGTCAACGAGGATGTCGCCTTCGAAGCGGGCTGCGAGTTCGCCAAACGGGATGGCGTCGTGCGGGCTCACTTCCCGACCAGCCGCAGTTCGACCTCGCCATCGCCACGACGCACGGTGAGCGGCACGATGTCGCCGACGTTGATGCTCGTCCGCAACGCACGGTCGAATGCCTTGCGTTGCTCACGGCTGGAGAACTCGAGCCGGCGGCCGCCGAGGGACACGATCACGTCGCCCGCGACGATGCCGGCGACTTCGGCGGGTGAGCCCGGCTCGACGCCGTCCACCACCGGCAGCAGATCCGCGCCGCGGGGCCGGCCGAGCTCGAGACCGATCCGGCAGCGGCGGGCGGCGGCGAGCACCAGGTCGAGCCTGACCTCGTCGGCGGCGCGGCGGACGAGCACCGAGACCCGCTGCCCGTCCGGATAGATGCCCAAGAGCCCCGCGAGCCTGTGTCCGTTGGCCACCGCGGCGTCGTCGAGCGCCACGATGCGGTCACCCGGGAGAAAGCCGGCGGCCGCTGCCGCCGACCCGTCGGCCACGTCTTTCACCACGACGCTCTCGGGCGTCTCGCGGTTGCGGCTCTCGAATCCGAGACCGGCCAGGGTCGCGTGCTTCACCTCGCCCCCCCCGGCGGCCTCGAGGAGCGGCAGCCAGAACCCGATCTGCCGCGCACTGATCGCAAACCCGAGGCCCGTGTTGCTCCGCAGGCCGTAGCGGGTGCTGATCTGGCCGTTGATCCCCACCACCTCCCCGGCCCCGTTCACCAGCGGCCCCCCCGAGTTGCCGGGAGTGAGCTCCGCGTCGGTGACGATGCATTCGGTGTAGGTTCCCTGCGTGTGATGCACCGCCGACACGATCCCGAGCGTGAAGGTGGGGGTCTGGTCGAGCACGCCGAGCGCGAATGGATTGCCGACGGCCAGCACCTCGTCGCCCACGCGGAGCGCCTCCGAATCGCCGAGCTCGAGATGCGGCACCGTCTCACCCTCGGGCAGCTCGAGCCGCAACGCCGCAAGATCGCCCACCGGATCGCGGCCGAGCAACTTCGCCTTGAAGGAGCGGCCATCACCGAGGCGGACGTCGAACGTGCGGCGGTTTTCGAGCACGTGGTCGTTGGTGAGCATCAGTCCGTCGGGACGGATCAACACGCCGCTGCCGCCCGCGATGAACACGAACGCGGGGCGGACCTGCACGCACACCGCCGCGACATCGGGCGGCTCGGGGGCCGGGGCCGCCACGCCACGGATGCCGGCGGCCGCGGCGGCAACCAAGGCCCCCCAGGCAACCCGGAGACACGCCCGTTGCGGACCTGGATGGCGGTTCATTTCGGCTCCTCCAGCACGGCCTTCAACTCCCGAGAATCGTCGGTGCTCAGCGAGCCATCGAAGGTGTCGCCGGGCTTGAGCGACTTCTTCAGCGCCTGCAGGTCCTCGGCCGTCTCGATGTCGCGGCCCGCGATCACGAGCCGCGGACCCGAGCCCTTCCGTTGCACCTTGAGGATGACGACGTCCCCCGCCTTGGCGGCCGCGATGCGGTCGGTGAGGTCGCGCCACTGGCTGAGTTCGGCACCGTTGAACTCGAGGAGCACGTCCCCCTTCCTGAGGCCGGCTTCGGCGGCCGGCGAGCCCGGCGCCACTCCGCCGATCACCACGCTGTCACCGAAGGCGCGGGATTCGTCGGCCTGAACGCCGAGATACGGCCCCGGCACGCGCTTGAAGGACCGGCCCTGCTTCAGCTCCTCGAGCACGGCCTGGATGCGATCGGCGCGGGCGACGAGTCCGACGCCGGAGTTGGGCGCCCGCGTCCACCGCATCAGTTGTTGGAGCGGGAAGAGCCGGCCGAGCACGGTGTCGGGCTCGATCGGCGCCGCCGCGACGCCGAGGAAGTTGCCCGCGGCGTCGAAGACCGGGCCGCCGGAGTTGCCGTAGTTGAGGAGGGCGTCGGTCTGGAACTGTTGGCCGCGGTTCCGGGCGGCCGCGCTGACGATGCCCGCGTTGAGCGTGGGCCGGGCCTCCGCGGACGGCGGGTAACCGAGCACGGCGACCGGGTCGCCGAGTTGCGGAGACGTCGCCACCGCGGCCAGATCGAACCAGGGCAGCGCGGCGGCGTCGATCTTGAGCAGGGCGACGCCGAGCGGCTCATGGCGGGCGTGGATGCGTGCCTCGTGGCGGCTGCCGTCGGCCAGCACCACCGTGATCGTGCGGATCGCATTCGGCTTCTGCTCGTAACCCCCATCGGGCTCCGCGAACAGCTTCTCGGGCGGCTCTCCACCGCTGAACCCGCGGGGTTGGCCGGTCTTCCTGGCGACGAAGGCCGTGTCGTCGCCCACGTTGAAGAGGCTCGTGAGCACGAAGCCGTCGGGTGAGACGACGATCCCCGTGACCATTCCCGGCGGCCGCCGGAGGAGCTGGTTCACGTCCATCATCCGGGAGACGGCGGCGAACGCGGCAAATCGCTGCCGGCGGGCCTGCTCGGTGAGGCCCTCCCAATCGGCGATCGTCCGCCGCTGCTCCGCCCACGAAATCCGCGGCAACTGCTCGGGCTTCCATGTCCGTTCCACCTCGATGCCCGCCAGATGGGGCTCGAGCCCGGCCGCGGTGCGGCTGAGGCCGATCAACTGGGGCGGCGATGCGACCGGCGGCAGCCCGGCGGCCACGTCGGCCTTCAGCCGGCCCGAGGCGAAGGGGGCGAAGCGACCGAGGATCACCTGCGTCGGCACCGCCACTCCCTGCCAGCGAAGCGGTGAGACGGAAAGGCTGATCACTCCGCAGAGCCGGCCGTGCGAGTCGATCAGCGGTCCGCCATCGGAACCAGGATTGACCGCCGCAGTGGTCTCGATGACCTCACCCTCGTAGACGGCCTCGCCCTGCTTCGTGACGGAGTAGATGCCGCTGACCATGCCCCGGCTGAACGACGCCCGGCCATTGGCCAACATCACCTCGTCGACATCGCCCGCCGAGAACGCCACGTCGCCGACATCCGGAAGTTGATCCGCCATCGGCAGGCAGGACAGTCCGGTGGCATCGACCTTGATCAGCGCGATCGACAGAGCGTCATCGACCTCCACGACCGTCGCCTGCCGGCGGATGAAACCCGGAAACAGAACGGTCACCTCCCGGGCGTCGCGGGGCACCACGCCGGTGGCCGTGAGGATGTGGCCATCGGACGAGACGACCGTTCCGGAACCGGAGAACCCGCCGTCGTCGGTGCCCGCCTCGATGCCGACCGTGCAGGCGAGCACGCGGTCGGCCAGATCGGTCACGAGCACCGGCGGGGGGGCGGCGTTCGCGGACCTGGACCCCCCGGCGCAGAGGCACGCCGCGCATGCCACGAGCAGAACTCGGCGAAACTTCTCCCGGCTTCCCATGGTGAGAGTGTATGCCACCACCACCCCGCCTGAAAACGTGCAACGGGGGCGGTCGCTGACCGCCGCACTGCTTGCGACCTCCGCTGAGTCCCCTTACAACTTCGACGTCTCATCGGAAGCCTTTTGCCCGGAGTCACCGCATGGCCGCCACCAAGAAATCAGCCGTTCTGCCCGAGGTCAAGAATGTCGCGGCCGCCCTCGACAAGGCGTTCGACGCGGGCAAGGGCATCCTGCGGCTCTCGCCCACCTGGGTGCCGCGGAGTTTTCTCCACCCCGGCAAGCGGGTGCGGCTGCATCCCGACGACTACTACTCCTATGGTCTCAGCCGTGGCGGCATCGACGAGCGGTGGTTCGCCAGCACGACCGAGGCCGCCAACGAGGGCCGCGTGCCCGACGAGGGGCTGTCGTGGTGCGTGTTCGACGGCGAACGCTTCCTGCTGCGTGACGCCGTCGCCGAAGGCAAGTCGCGGCTCGTGGGCAAGGCCATCTGGGATCGCTACGGGAAGTGGCCGGTCTATTCCAAATTTTTCGACAACATGGGGCCGATTCCCCACCACATGCATCAGTCGTTCGACGACGCCAAGCTCGTGGGCCAGGAAGGCAAACCGGAGAGTTACTACTTTCCGCCGCAGTACAACAACTGCGACAACAACTTCCCGTACACCTTCATGGGCCTCGAGCCGGGCACCACGAAGGCCGACGTCCGCCGCTGCCTCGAGAACTGGAACCGCGGCGACAACGGCATCATCGACCTCGCCAAGGCCTATCGGCTCGAGCGGGGCACCGGCTGGCTGATCCCGCCGGGCGTGTTGCATGCCCCGGGCTCGCTGCTGACCTACGAACCGCAGTGGGGCAGCGATGTGTTCGCGATGTTCCAGTCGCTCGTCGAGGGGCGTGCGGTGCCCTGGAGCCTGCTGGTCAAGGACATGCCGCAGGAGAAACACCAGGATCTCGACTTCATCATCGGCCAGCTCGACTGGGACAAGAACGTCGACACCCACTTCAAGGAAGCCAACTTCCTCGAGCCGATCATCGACCAGTCGCGCTCCGGTGACGGCGTGCACGACCGCTGGATCGTGTACGGCCATGTGGACGGCCGGCAGCTCTTCAGTGCCAAGGAGCTCACGCTCGACCCCGGCGCCAAGGTGACGGTGAAGGACGCCGGCGCCAGTGGCTGGATCACGGTGCAGGGCGAGGGCCGGGTCGGCTGTCACGACGTGGCCACCCCCACACTGATCCGCTTCGGCCAGATGACCGCCGACGAACTCTTCATCTCGGCCGACGCCGCGGCGGCGGGCTACACGGTGGAGAACACGGGCCCCGGCCCGCTCGTCTCGCTCCGCTACTTCGGTCCCGACGTCCATTCCGACCTTCCCAAGCACGGAAAGCACCGATGAGCCACTCCGCCCCCAAGCTCCACAACGCCATGTGGCCCGGCCTCGTCGGCAAGGGCACCGATGCCGGCCAGGAGCCCCCCATCTCGCTCGAGCGGATGCTGGAGCTGACCGCCGCGGCCGAAGTGGACGGCCAGAAGTTCGACGGCATCGATTACTTCCTTTTTCTGCCCCACACCAATCCCGAGGCGAGCGACTCGGAGTTGCTGGCGATCGCCGACAAGATCGCCTCGTATGGCTTCGCCGTCGGGTCGCTCGTGGCCCCGGTCTGGCCGGGCACGGTGGGTGACTCGGCGATGGGCGACGCGGCGGCGCGGGAGAAGTTTCTCAAGGCCGTGACGATGGCCTGCCGGATCGCGAAGGTCTTCGAGCGGCACGGCGTGCGGAAGTATGGCGTGATCCGCATCGACTCGGCCGAGTTCGGCGTCAACAAGTGGCGGGAGAATCCCACCGCCAACACCGCGAGAATCGCCGAGACGTTCCGCGAGGCGGCGAAGATCGCCAAGGATCACGGCCAGCGGCTGGCCGCCGAGGGGGAGATCTGCTGGGCGGGCATGCACTCGTGGAAGGACATGCTCGACCTGCTCGAGGCGGTGGGCATGCCCGAGGCGCTCGGCTTCCAGGCCGATCTCGCCCACACCTACCTCTACCTGCTCGGTTACAACGCGCCGGAGCACGCGTTGGTGCAGCCGGGCTGCTCCGCGGAGGAGTTCTGGCCGGCCTACCGGGAAATGGTGGCCAGGCTGCGGCCTTGGACGATCGATTTCCACGTGGCGCAGAACGACGGTCAGGTCCACGGCGCCGGCTCCCACGACAAGACGGGCAAGCACTGCCCGGCCGACGATCCTGCCGGCAAACTCGACATCGTGAAGTGCTCGGGCGAGTGGCTCCAAGGGGCGGCCGACCGCGGCATCAAGCACATCTGCTGGGACGGCTGCATGTTCCCCAACGCCACGCTCGAGAATCCCCACACCTGGAACACGATCCTGAGAACCATGATCGCCGTTCGCGACGCCCACGGCTGGAACTGAAACAAAGGACCCCACACCATGGCCAAACCCCTCCGCATCGGCATGATCGGCTACGGCTTCATGGGCCGCGCCCACTCCAACGGTTACAACCGCGTCAAGGACTTCTTCGACCTCGAATACCTGCCGGTCCTCCAGGCCGTCGCCGCCCGCGACGCCGACAAGGCCAAGGGCTTCGCCGACCGCTGGGGCTACCAGCGGGTCGAGACCGACTGGCGGAAGCTCGTGGCCGCCGACGACATCGACGCCATCGACATCTGCACGCCCAACAACCTCCACGCCGAGATCGCGATCGAGGCGGCGAAGCACGGCAAGGCGATCCTCTGCGAGAAGCCGCTCTCGATGGACGCGGCCGAAGGGGAGCGGATGTGCGAGGCCGTCGAGAAGGCCGGCGTCGCCAACATGGTCTGGTACAACTACCGCCGCATTCCGGCGGTGACGTTCGCCAAGCGGATCATCGACTCCGGCGCGCTGGGGCGGGTGTTCCACTACCGTGCCGAGTTTCTCCAGGACTGGACGATCAACGCCGACCTGCCGCAGGGGGGCGCGGCCCTCTGGCGGCTCGACGCGGCGGCCGCGGGCAGCGGCGTGACGGGCGACCTCCTGGCCCACTGCATCGACACGGCGATCTGGCTCAACGGCCTGGTGAGCGACGTCACGGCGATGACCGAGACCTTCGTGAAGGAGCGGACGCACCAGCTCACGGGCAAGGTTGAGAAGGTGAGCATCGACGATGCCTGCTCGTTTCTCTGCCACTTCAAGAACGGTTCGCTGGGGCTGTTCGAGAGCACTCGCTATGCCCGCGGCCACAAGGCGCTCTACACGTTCGAGATCAACGGCGAGAACATGAGCCTCAAGTGGGATCTCCACGACCTGCACCGGCTGCAGGTGTTCGACTACAAGGACGCCGGGCCGATGCGGGGCTGGAAGAGCATCCACGTGAGCGACGGCGACCATCCCTACATGGACAAGTGGTGGGTGCCGGGCCTGGCGATCGGCTACGAGCATTCGTTCGTGCACCAGGTGGCCGACTTCCTCGAGGCCTACGCCAAGAAGCAGCCCGCCCGTCCGACGTTCCGTGACGCGCTCGAGACGCAGAAGATCTGCGACGCCGTGCTCGCCAGCGCCAAGAGCCGTCAGTGGGTCACGGTGACGTGACGTCGTGACGCCCCGACGGCTCGCGACGGTCGTGGCGGTCGTGGCGGCCTTTCTGGCGGTGCTGGCCGTCGGGTGGCTGGCCCGGCCGGTGCGCTACGAGATCGAGGGGCTCTCGATGGCGCCCGGGCTCATGCCGGGGGACGTCGTCACCAGCGGCCTGTTTGCGATCGCCGAGCGACCGCACCGGTTGGAGCGGTGGATCGTCGGCACTCCGGACGGGGCCGTGGCCGTCAAGCGGCTCGTGGGCCTGCCGGGCGAGACGGTCTCGATCGCCGACGGCGACCTCGTCATCAACGGCAGGGTCTGCCTCAAGAGCCCCCGGGTCCTCGCCGAAGTTGCCGTCGAGGTGACGCGGTCGATCGGCCCCCGGGACCGGCCGCACGCCCGCTTCGCCGCCGGGGAGGTGCTCGACGACGTCGACTTCGCCACCGAGGTGAACCGGCCGCTCCTGCCGGTCCGCGACGCGGGGATCGCGGTGATCGTCCGTACGGCGGCAGGAGGGGCCCGCATCCACATCCGCGTCGGTGACACGCGGATCACCTGGCGGCTGCCGGCAGACGGCCGCGGCTGCTTCGTGGCCGGCCGGCTCGACGGCCACCTCGTCGCCACGGGGTGGAGGCTGCACGACACTCAGGCGGTCGAGGAGCACGGTTGCCTGCCTGCCGCCGCGCCCGACGCGTGGACGCATGCAGAGCCCTGGCCGACCCCTGACGCCGCAGCCACCGACGCCCCGGCCATGGCCGTCGATGTGGATGAGACCGCCGCGGTCGTCGAGCGGCTCACCTTGTGGCGCGACATCCTCCATCGCCCCGCGGCGGACGGCCGTCAGGAGTGGCGACTCGACCGCGACGAGTATTTCGTGCTCGGCGATTTTCCGACCGCCAGCCGCGACTCCCGCCACTGGGGCCCACTGCATGGCAAGGCGCTCCGTCACCGAGCAACCAGGCATCGCGCGGGCGACCGGCGGCACGATCCCCTGCCGTGACGGCACTCACCGGGCCACGCTGCCCACGAGCCCTGGCGGCGCGTGTCAGGATGCACGCAGTGAGCGGCCGGCGACGGGGCGTGGGCAGACCCGGTCCACAGTCTGCGGGCGGGCCGTCACGAATGCCTGGGGAAGCAGCGGTCGGCTTCGGGCAACACGACGAGGCTCTCGGCGCGGTGCGCCAGCCGCTCGATCACTTCGGGCGTGGCCGCGTAGCCAAACTCCAGCTCCTCCACCGTCGATTCGTCGAGATCGGAGAGGAGCACGAGCCGCCGGTCGTCGAGGGCTCGGGCAAAGAGCCGGGTCTGCAGGGCGTCGGCGAGGAGGGCGTTGTCGCCGCTGGCAACGGCCTCGTGCACGAGACCTTCCAAGGGCGCGCCCTGTCGCCACCGCTCGAAGATGATGCCCGGCTTCTCGCCGAGGCGGCTGGCCACGCAGACCGTTCCGCCGGGCCGGGTGGCCCTTGCGCCGGCGGCGACGGCGGCGGTGATGGTGCCGAAATCCCCGGCCGGTTCGGAGAGGGACGCGATTGCGAGCCCGGCGACGCCATCGACCTTCGGGCTCCAGGCGGCTGCGGCCGAGCGGGCCCGTTGACTCGCCTCGTCGGGCAGGCCGAAGCAGGCCGCAAGCAGCGTGCCGTGCGCCCCGCGAACCAGCCGGAGGCTGGCGCAGACACCCAGCTGCCACAGGATGTCGTGAAGCCCCGACTTCCAGTCGGCCAGCGCGCCGCGGCCGCGCCGGGCCAGCGCCAAGAGCAGGTCGCGGCGACAGGAGGCTCGGGAGAACGTCGGCCAGAGTTCACCTTCGACCGCCCGGCCCCCGAGGGCCGCATTCCAGCCCCACTCTCCCACGGCCACCACGACGTCGGCATCGACCAACGGCCTCGCGAGGTAGAGCGGTCGGCCCGACTCATCGGCCGCCAGATAGGACGTCGCATCGTCGAGCCCCGGGGCGAACATTTCCGCACCGGTGATCGTCGGGTCCTTGCGGGAAAATCCCCCCGCGTCGGCTCCGAGCCGTGGCGCCTGCAGAAGGCTCACGTCGGCCGCATCGACGCCGGCCGACACGAGGCAGGCGACGACCGCCGCCGCGACGTGCTCAACCTGCGGGATATCGCCGGCGAGGGCGACGACCACACGGTCGCCCGGCACGACGTGGGCGACCAGCGGCGGAGCATGGACGCTCGCGGCAAGCGCGGCCGCCGTGATCCTCCGGGCCTCGTCGCCGGCCGCACCCGACGGCGGGTCGAACGCGACCACGCTCGTGTCTTCACGGCATTCGAGGACGAGGGGATCGGCGGCGCCGTAGTCGAGCGAGATGCGATGCACGGGGAGTGAAAGCCGGGGTTCGGGTGGATGGCGACGCAGGCGCGGCCGGAAGGCGGCGGTCATCTTATCGTCGGTGCGACTGGAGAGAATGATCTGGCACCGCGGCGGGTTTTTCCGGCAAGATACCGGGATGAAACCGAGACGATTCCCGCGGTCTGCCGTCGCCGTGGCCGGCCTCCTCCTGCTGCTCGCCGGATGCGACGAGGATCCCCGCGCCATCATCGACGCCATGGGCCGGGCCTACCGGTCGGCGGAGCACTACTCCGACGAGGGCGTGGTCACCGTGAAGGAGACGCGGGGCGACGTGTCGTCTGATGCGACCTTCCCCTTTCGAGTCGCCTTCTCGCGGCCCGACAGGATCCGCATCGACGCCTACGACACACGGATCGCGGCCGATGGCACCACGTTTTTCGGAGCTGTGGGCGCGGTGCCTGGGCAGGTGCTCGCCGGGCCGGTGGTGAGTCCGCTGTCGCTCGACCAGATTTTCGAGGACGAGGCCGTGCAGGTGGCGCTCGCCGAGGGGGAGGCCGGATGCCCCACGCAACTTCCGCTGCTGCTCGCCGACGATACCGTCGATCTCATCGTGGCCGGCACCACCGGCCCGCCGCGGATCATGGGCCGGGAGACCGTCGATGGGCGGGCCTGCGACCGCATCGTGATCCCGAAGGAGGACGGCCTCCTCGAGCTCTGGATCGACCGACAGGAGAAACTCCTCCGCCGGATGAAGGTGCCCACCGAAGCCTATGCCGACGAGCTTTCCCGCCAGGCGGGCGCTCCGGTGGGAATCTCGGTGGTGGTCGACTTCACCAACGCGTCGTTCGACGCGGCGATCCCGCCCGAGGCGTTCACCTTCAAGGTTCCCGAGAACGCCGCCAAGGTGTCGCGGCTCGAACCGCTCCAGCCGCCGCAGCCCGTGCATGCACTCGTGGGCCGGAAGGCCGGTTGGACGACTCCCCTCACCACGCTCGACGGCGAGAAGGTCGAGCGGAAGTCGCTCGCCGACGCGCCGGTCGTGCTCGAGTTCTTCTTCGAGGGCTGTGGGCCCGCCGCACACACCATGCCGCAGGTCGCCGTGGGCGTCGCCGACTTCATCGCGAGCCACGCGCGGGCCCACGCAGGTGAGCGGCCCGACGTGCGGCACTTCGCCGTCAGCCTCGATCCGGCCGAGGTGACGGCCAACACGCTGCGAAAGACCCTGGCGGAGTTTGGCGGGGTCGGCACGATCGTTCGCGATCCACAGGGCGTGCTGCCGCAGGAGTTCGCCCTCGAATCGTTCCCGGCGACCGTGATCATCGGCGGCGATGGCACCGTGGCCGACGTGATCATCGGACGGCACGGGCGGATCGCGGCCGACGTCGCCGAGACGCTCGCCGCGACGGCGGACGGCACCGTGGACGTTCGACGGGTGCGCGATCGGCATGCCCGGAGGCTGCAGGAATACCGCCGTGATCTCGAGCGGGCCGCTTCCGGCGGCGCGGTCCAACGGCTGCCCGAGCAGGTGATCGCGCCACGGCGGCAGCCGGTCCGGTTCAAACTCGAGCGGACCTGGCGGGCCGAGGGACTCTCGCTCCCCGGCAACGTCGTCTGCCTCGATGCGTCCCGCGGCACCGACGCTCCACTGATCGTGGCCCTCGACGGCTGGCGGACCGTCGTTGAACTCGACGCCGATGGACGCCCCGTCGGCCGCCACGAACTCCCGCTGCCCCGCGACGCGGGCGTCGCCTTCCTGCGGACAAGCCTCGACCAGGACGGACGGCGGTGGTGGCTCGGCGGCCGGCGGGGCGGCCAGCAGGTGTTCGTCTTCTCCTCCGACTGGAAACTCCACGCCACCTATCCGGAGCCCGGCGGCACGACTCACGAGGGAATCACCGCCGCCGAACTGGCCGATCTCGACGGCGACGGCGCTCCGGAAATCGTCGTCGGCTACCTCGGCACCGTCGGCGTGCAGGCTGCGAGCCTCGACGGGAAAAGGCTGTGGCGCGATCGCTCGGTGGGCTCGGTCATGGACGTGGCCGTGGGGCCGCCGGTGGCGGCCGGCGACGCTCGGCAGGTGCTCTGCGTCACCGGAGACGGACGGCTCGTCAGGGCCGACAGGAGCGCTGACCAGGCCGCCGCGGGCGCAGGCCGCCCCGCGGACGGCCAGCTGCGGATTCTCCGCTGCGGCCCGGTCGCTCCGGACGCCGGGTGGGCCCTGCTCGGGATCGCGGGCCCGTCGCTCGGCAAGCAGGCGGCCGTCGGCATCGATCCGGAGTCGCTCGAAACCGTCTGGGAACTTCCGCTGGGCGACGGGGTCCACCGGGACGGTCCGATCGACCCGGTCGCCTGGGCGGATCTGCTCGGCACCTCACGGCGGCAGTGGCTGATCGCCGCACCGGACGGATCGGTCACGGTGGCCTGGGCCGACGGGAGAGTCGTCGATCGCTACCAGCACGGCCGGCCCCTCGTCGGCATCGGCGGCTTCCGGAATGGCCGCCGCATCCACATCGTGCTCGCCACCAAGGACGCCCTGGAGGCGTTCGAGGTCGTTGACGTCGCCCTCGACTGACCGCACCGCTTTCCCGACCGTTACGACCGGTCTCCGTGGTGCTTTCGCTTATCCCGGCAGGGTTGTCGCGACGAAGAACGCTGCGTGGTCAGCAAGGCCTGCACCACGACTCCCGGGAGATTCGCTCGTGCGCACCATCCGCCCCATCCTCGCCGCCGCCATCCTCGCAGCCGTTCCGTCGATCCTCACGATCCGGTCCACGGCCGCCCAAGAGACGATGCAGTCCGCGGACGATTCAGTGATGATGGGCATGGAAGGCCGTGGCGAAGCTTGCGGGTGTCGGAACATGCAGCAGCCACCCTGGCATGGAAACGTGCATGGTACGGAGTGTCGGCCGGCCTGCTCTCCGTGTCGCGTGTTCCATGCGGACCCGTGCGGTCAGTTGCACCCTCGGCAGCACCTCCACCAGTGCCAGCCGTTGGTGATGCCGCCGTGCTTCCCACGGCTGCATGGGATGTGGGCCCAGGGCGCGATGCCCGCGCCCCGGCCGCTGGCCCAGCCCCGTTGCCATCAGTGCGGCGCGGCCATCGAGGGAGGCTTCTGAGCTCGCCCCCCTCGACGCGACGCCTGATCCGGCGGCAGACGACGACACCCTTGACGCGGTCCGGCCGGCAGTGCCCCCGGCCGGGCCGCGGCGTCGTTTCTGAAGGGTGGCCCGCCTTTACGGGCCGGTGCTCCGGCCCACGACGAGCATCGCGGCGATGATCACGGCCACGCCGATGACGTCGAGCACCGCCCCAGCGGCCATCATGGACCTCAGCGGGATCCGTCCCGAGCCGTAGACGATGGCGTTGCAGGGGCTGCTGACCGGCATCATGAAGCCGAGGCTCGCCGCGAACGTGGCCGCCAACGCCGCGGTGATCGCGTCGCCGCCGATGGTCTGACCCATCGCGATCACGATCGGCACCACCATCGTGGCACTGGCGACGTTGCTCGTGAACTCGCTCGTGACGACGGCGACGAGCGCCGCCACCACCACGAGCACCGTCGCTCCCCAGGGCCCCCGGGGAATCCATCCCGTGATCGCCCCCCCGACCGACGCCGCGAGCCCCGTGGAGAAACAGAGCTCGCCGAGGGCCAGCCCGCCGCCGTAGAGCAGCACGATATCCCAGTCGATCCGGGCCTCGTGCCAGTCGAGCGCCGGCCGCCAGCGGCCCTCGGCCCCCCGGCCCCCCGGCAGGATGAAGAGCAGCATCGCGCCGACGAGCGCCGCGACACCCTCCGGCAGCCGATCGCGGAGCCAGGCGGCGACTGGATGGTCGGGCCCGAACATCACGACGATCACCCCGGGCACCACCCAGAGCATCACGGTGATCGCAAAGGCGAGGACCACGGAACACTGCCCCGTCGTCCAGCGGCCCAGCGTGGCCCGCTCCGCCCTGACAAACTCCTGCACGCCGTCGAGCCGCGCGACTCCCGCGGGAAAGAGCCACGACAGCACGGCCACCAGGATCGTCGTCAGGATCACCACCAGGGGCAGGCTGATCGCGCACCAACCCGGAAAGGAAATGCCGACCCCCAACTGGTCGCGAATGAAGCCGAGCCCGATCAGGTTGGTGGGCGTGCCGATGGGCGTGGCCAATCCGCCGATCGACGCGGCGAAGGCGATGCAGAGGAAAAGCCCGGTGGCGAACCGGGGATCGAGCCGCCGACCACTCCCCCGGGAGGCATCCTCGACGGCCCCGATGATGCCCGCCACGATCGTCACCATCATCGCGGCGGTGACGGTGTTGGAGATGAAGGCGCTGATCAACACCGACACGACCGCCACGGCGGTGAGGATCCGTGCGGGCCGCCCGCCGACCCAGGGCACCGCGAGCACGGCGAAGGCGAGCCGGCGATCGAGCCTGTGCAGCCGGATCGCCTCGGCGAGCAGGAACGACCCGATGAACAGAAAGATGAGCGGGTCGGCGAAGGGGCGAAAGACCTCCTTCACCGGCGCCACGCCCGCGATCACACAGGCCGCCGCACCCAGCAGCGCCGTCACCGCCAGGGGCAGGGCTTCGGTGAACCAGAGCACGATCACGACCGCGACGATGACCGCGAGCCGCTGCGCTTCCGGGGTGAGATCCATGGGAAGGAGTGTATCCCCGCCCCCCTGCGGAGAACGCCATCCAGCGAGATGCCGCCCCGAGCGACGCACCGGGCCAGCCCGCGGCCTCAGGGCCGGTCGGCTTTCACGGGCACGAACTCAGCGAGGGGCTGCCCGTGCCCCGCGAGCCGGCGTTGCTGGCCAGCGCAGGCAGGATGCCGCAGCGCAGCCAGCATCGAGCGAACGAAGCCCAGGAAGGGCGGAGTGAGCGTCCGGCGACGGGGCATGGGCAGCCTCGAGCCGCGGGACGGCGTCACTGGTCAGCCGAGGCAGGATGCCGCAGCGCAGCCCGCATCGAGCGAATGAAGCCCAGGAAGGGCGGAGTGAGCGTCCGGCGACGGGGCATGGGCAGCCCCGAGCCGCGGGCCAGGGCGGCCCGCGGCTCGAGGGCCGGCATCACCAGGTCTTGCCGAGCGCCGCCTGGGCCGCCGCCAGGCGGGCGACCGGCAGACGGAACGGCGAGCAGCTCACGTAGTCGAGGCCGAGGTGGTGGCAGAACAGCACC
>SXGQ01120125.1_pt1 | contig 18281 bp, 18 predicted proteins | sample 3178371 | NCBI WGS metagenome assembly SXGQ01 (sample SAMN11356859, study PRJNA531348) | freshwater metagenome | isolation source: freshwater sample F1-20 | place: China: Fuxian Lake, Yuxi | collected 2017-12-25 | reverse complement strand
TCCAGAATTAGAAAACTGCTCTAATGTTTGCATAGTAGAGTTATTCATTCTTACATCGTCGCAGGCAATAAATCCATCGGGCTTCAATAATCTTAATGAATTGGCAATATCTATTGCCACGTAAGGGAACTCATGATTTCCATCAACCCATATAAAATCGTATTTTTTATCTAGAAAGGTTAGTCCAGTAGAATCCATTTGGATAAAATTTACATTTTTGCAATCTTTTAAAAGATGATTACGCTTATTAAAAAAGGAATTTCTTTTATCGTTTTCTTGCAACCCATATGATCCAGATTTAACATAATAATGATCATCCGGTAAGTCAATAGTATCAATCATAGATCCCGAAAAAAGCATGGAAAGCAAAGCCGCCCCTGAACCAGAGTGAGTGCCAATTTCCAAAATATCTTTCAGGTCATATTTATCAGATAAGGAAGCAAAAAGATTATGATGACATGAAGTCATTTCAACCTTAACTTCTGGATTTTTTTTATATATTTTCTCTAGATCGAACTTAGATTTCTCGTAATCCAAACCTAATTGTTTGAATTTTTGTGATTGTTCATTTTCCAGAACATGATAGTTATAATTTTTTATAATATTTTTATGCTCAAAATATCTAGCAAGTCTCTTATAAAGTCTATTAGGATTGATAATGTAAATTATGGCTTTGTAAAAATTCACAGTATTGTTCACTCACGAAAAAGATTAATATAATAAATCAAGCGTTACTTTAATCATACTTTGCCTGTAAAAATAGCTTTTAAAACTAGATAGTTCGATCTAACTATTACAACTCGTCCTAATCTGCAATACATTTAAAATCTAACGAATCTCTATTTCAGACTCTTCTGTCGTCGGCAGTCCAGAAGCACTTGAAATTCCAAACATATCTTCAACACGTACACGGTCATTAAAATGTGGTGTAGAGACCTCTATCCTCACCACGTCAGTAATTGCGATTTCTTGGTGAATACAGCCATTAGGAAAGTGAAACCAATCACCGGGGCCGACTTCTTTATCTACTAATTTACCGTCTTCATTTTCATAACGAAGAATCATTCTGCCTGAAACGATATAGCTGGCCTCATCTTTATGGCGGTGGTATTGCAGTCCACCATATTTGCCTGCCTTAATTTCAAGCTTTTTCATTGAATATTTACCGCTGGCTAAGACCAAGAGCGTTTCTTCTCCCCATTCACGAGGCCCAACAGACTCAGCTTTAGGAAATTGTGCAACAGGTCTTTTAGTTTTAGTCATGATTTAAAAATTCCAAAAAGTTAATCAATCAGCCGCGTTCATTTTTGCTTTAATTACAGTATCGCAAATTTCTCGCACAGCACCTTTGCCGCCTGCCCGCTCTGTTTTGAATAACACATGCGGATTAATCTCTTCATAAGCATCTGCAACACCGGCCGCAACGCCTACGACTTTAAAAGCAGGTATGTCATTAATGTCATTTCCAACAAACATTGTTTGTTGTGGCGATACTCCTAATTCCTTGCAAATATCTAATATAGCCGCTGCTTTATCTTCAATGCCCTGCCTACATTGAATCTTAAGTTTATTGGCTCGCATCATAACAACGGGGTTCTTTTCCTTAGATACGATATAAGTTTTAACCCCAACATCTGCAAGTCTTGAAAGGCCTAAACCATCACTGCGCCAACAACGCACAGACTCTGAACCATCTTGCGACACATAAACAGTGTTATCGGTAAACACACCATCGAAATCAAATGCGATCAATTCGACAGAGGCAAGAAGTTTCATATTGATATTCAAGCTTCGATATCCTCATAGCGAATTAACTCACCTTGCTTAATATCTCGTTTTGCCGTTGTTCCGACAACACGATTTGATTCGCGCACTGGAATATATTGCCCGTTAAAAATTTTGCCCGACAAATGATCCAAAGTAATTTTTTCACCAGCCTTGATGTCAACATATGCAACTAAGGATTTTCCTAACTTTTTAAATACGCGTTCATTACCAAGATCATCAGCAGGTTTGGGTGGCAACATATGACGCACACGCTTAATATCGCGTACAAACTTACGAAAACCTTCAGGTTCAAGCGCAAAGCTATGGTCAGTGCCTCTCCAAGCGCGATTTAAAGTCACATGCTTCTCAAATACTCTCGCACCTTTTAAATAAGCCACTGGACCTGACAATGTGCCATTAAAGTGATCAGATGAACCAATAACACACTGCGGAAATTCTTTTATTAGTTCTTCAATGCTATTTAAACCTAAACGATTGTATTCGCATGGATACTCAGACACGCAATGCAAAATTGCCAATTCCATTTGGTTTTTGAGCAACACTTCCACACTAGAACGAATTTGATCAATTTTTCCGCCACCAACGCTCATTACTACCGGCTTCTTCAAACCAGCAATACGTTGGATAAAAGGTAAGTTTCCTAGATCAAAGGAAGCGATCTTTAGAATATCAACACCAACCTGATCAAGTAAACTGAGGCTTGGCTCATCAAAAGGCGTAGACATAAATTTCACACTGTGTTTAATGCAATCTTCCTTTAAGATGGGCAACCATTCTGGCTTGAGTTCTAACTTCTCACGGTGTGCTCCATATGAGTCTGCGAAAGCATTTTCGCTGTCATAAGGAGCCTCATAAGCGTCTTGTGAGAATAGATATTTATTATTTCTTGTTTGAAATTTAATCGCATCAGCACCTTCAAAAGCAAAAATACGAATAAATTCACGAGCTGTATCTAGGTCGCCTTGATGGTTCTGACCAACCTCAGCAATTACAAAACTTTCATCTTGAAGATTATCTTTTTTGAACATTCGCTTTCCCTCTTTATATCTTTATATTGATCTAGTCTGAAATCAGTATGAGTTAACTAAGTATGACTTCTTGATAAGTACCTACTTTTTGTATGGACCCATCTCTTAACTCTACTATTTGTGTGCAGTTTTTCAATGTCGTCAATCTATGCGCAATTATCAACACTGTAATTTGGTTATCTAAAGTTTCAATTGAGTTCATAACATGCTGCTCCGTGTCAGAATCTAGTGCACTAGTAGCCTCGTCAAAAATTAACACATCTGCCTGTTTATATAATGCACGGGCAATTCCAATTCTTTGCCTCTGCCCACCTGACAAACGAACTCCTCGCTCACCCACGAAAGTTTCAAATTTATCAGGCATCAACATAATATCGTCAGAAATACCTGCACGATACGCAGCATCAAAAACACGATTTGAGTCAATCATGCTTACTGGAATACCAAAGGCAATATTTTCTTTTATAGTGCTATCTGACAAAAATATTGATTGAGGAACATGTGCGATACGTGCTTGCCAAGCACGATGATTTTTCAAGTCCACTCTATTGTCATCAACCTCTAAAGTGCCTGTACTAGGTAGTAACAACCCCATAATAATATCTAGTAAAGTGCTTTTTCCGCTCCCTGTTGGACCAATAAATCCAACTCTAGAACCTTTTTCTATATTGAGGTTAATGTCATATAAAATCACGGGAGAATCATTATGATAACTAAAAGATATGTGTTTCAAAGTTATCGTACTTTTAAATGGTAAAGCAGTATTATTTTTAGAGTACGCAGAATCAGGCATAGGCTGCTCAAGAAGATCAATAGCATCGGAAAGGGAAGTTTGATTTCCTAAAATATTAGTCCATGCGCTATAAACTTGCTGCAAACTAGGCATCATCCTTTGTGCACCAACCGCCAATACTCCTAAAAGTGGTATAGATTCTGCTAGCCCTCCATTTTTTAGACTTAGAAAATAAGCCAGCGTGGCAATCATCACCATTCCAATAGCTTCCATCGCAAATCTTGGACTTTGACTAATAAATGAATTGTGTCCTTGAGCCTTACGCAGAGGTGCATCTGCCTTTTTGTAGATATCACAATATATGCTCTGGGTTCCATCAAGTAACACATCACGAATACCGCCTAAACCTTCTTGTATAGATTTAATTACCTGATTGCGCTCTTGTGCGATACGTCTACTGTTACGCACTAATCTCCGCCTCGAAAATAACACAATTAAAATATAGCTAATACCAAAACTAACAATTACAGATACTGCAACAATTGGATTTAAAACCAACAAAGTAAACATAATTGCTACAAGAAAAAATGTAGAGCTTATCAACATAAACAACTGAGTCATAACATTAACTGCCACCTCGACTTTACTCATGCCACTAATTACACTGCTGCTGTTACGAGCAATATGAACTTGATATGGCTGATATAACGTTCTTCGATACAACTCAATACTCAAGTCTGCCCCACTTGCATGAACAAGTCTTGTACTTACCCACAAAAGCAGTATTCGGAATAAGCCTGCCATCATTGCCATAGAAGCGAATAATAATGTTAATGGCAGAACTAACTCAGAAGAATTGTGAATACCTAAAGTGTGACTTAAATTAGAAACAAAGGGATAATTAAAAACTTTATCTGGCGCAACCAGTATTCCCAAAAAGGGCAAAACAGATCCAAGGCTTACAATCTCAGTAAGCGCACAAATCATCATGAGTATTAAAAGCATAACGAATTGACGGCGCCGTTGATATGTCAAATGTTGCCAAAGCCTTTTGATGTTTTTATAGATACTCATATAACCTTAACTCAGCGGCTTAATGCTTTTGGCAACTAACCTACCGTAATCATCTCGATATCTGACGATATCATCCTCACCCACATAATCTCCACATTGCACTTCAATAATACTTAACGGCTCAAGACCATTGTTGGCTAATCGATGCAGATGGGTTTTGGGGATATAGGTTGATTCGTTTTCTTTTAATGTATACTCAACATCATTGTTGATAATAGTTGCAACGCCAGAGACCACCACCCAATGCTCCGAGCGGTGCTGATGCATTTGTAAGGATAAACTAGCGCCTGGGTTGACCACAATACGTTTAATTTTGAAATTCGAATGCGCTTCAAGAACGGTGAAGCTGCCCCAAGGGCGATACACTGTTTGATGAATGTTGGTGAGAGCAGGCTTTTGAGCTTTTATTTTACTAACCAATTTTTTAATATCTTCAGCCCGACTTCTATCGCAGACCAAAGTGGCGTCCACGGTTTGAATTACCGCTAGATTATTTAGTCCTAATGTTGCAACAAATCCTGATTCGCTCCAAATTAGACTATTTTGGGTGTCAAGATTTAGCACCTCACCATGAGTAACGTTGTTGCTAGCATCTTTTGTTTTACGTGCATAAATTGAATCCCAACTTCCCAAATCACTCCAACCCATATTTACAGGTACAACCGCAACTTTTTCAGCCTTTTCTGCCAATCCATTATCCATCGAGATACTTTGAAAATTAGTATAAGTCTCAATTAAATTATCAGCATTCATCACCTGAATCTGTGCATAAATTTCAGGCTGGTATTGCTCAAGCATCTGCTTAAAGACAGCAGCTTTGAACACAAACGTGCCACTGTTCCATAAATATCCCTCTGCCAAATAACGTTGAGCATTCTCCAGATCTGGTTTTTCAATAAAACTGGATACTTCGTAGACTTGCTGATCAGTTTTTTTGAGTCGTGCTTGACTTGGTTTAATATAACCATATCCTGTTGCTGGATGATCAGGCTCAATCCCGAGTAATGTTAAATAACCTTGCTCAGCAGCTTGCTCTGCAGCTTGCCATGCGCTCAAAAAAGCAGGTTCATTATCGATTGTGTGATCTGCCGCAAAAATACCAATAACAGCCTCGGGGTTTTCTTGATATATTTTAAAAGTTGCCCACACAATTGCAGGGAGTGTATTTTTTGAGCATGGCTCAACCAAAACATTGCCAATTAGTTCAGCATCGATTTCACCTAGCTGGCCTTTAACCTCAAATTTATGATCTTCATTAGTTACTACCAGCAAGCGTGAAGGACTAACCAATTTAGTTAAACGTTTAACGGTTTGTTGCAACAAAGTTAGATCGCCATTAAGGGATAACAGTTGCTTAGGTCGAAGAGTTCTTGATAAAGGCCATAATCTAGTACCTGTGCCTCCAGAGAGAATAACTGCATATCGATAATTACTCTTCATGGGCACGCTAATGCTCGTTATCGAAGAGACTTTTAGTAATTTTCATAAAATCAAACTTACAATTTGGATTGAAGAGAATCAATTTCTTTTTTCAATGAATGATATTCATCCATCTTTCGTTTTAAAAACCCAGAAGTAAGTCGTACCTTTTCAGAGATGCCTTTTGGCGTTAATAAATAAAAGTAACCAATTTTTTTAGGGTTTTTATTGAAGTTCTGGATTTTAATATGTCCAATATCAATAAGTGCCTTTAGGCAATAATTGATACCGCCTAAACTGACACCAAGTTTCTGAGCAATTTCTCTTTGTGAAATATCAGGATTATCTTCAAGTAAGTGAAGTATTCGAAAATGAAGATCCGAATCAATCGTTTTTAAGGGTTTTTTCAAAAAATAGGCTCTTTCTTGTTCAATATTGAACAATCATAAACTAAAGATAAAAAAAAACAAGCTTTAAAAATTAATACTGCTTAAGGAAATATTTCACTAGAGGCAAAAGTAATACCCATGAGATCTCTAGAAGAAATATGGATATCGATATTTTTGGGCCAATTTATATTTAGAATTTCATCATTCCATAGAATACATCGTTCACTCTCAGGGTGATAAAAGTCGGTGGTCTTATAAAGAAATTCTGAAGTATCTGACAGTGTTAAAAAGCCGTGCGCGAAACCTTCTGGAACATAAAGTTGCTTCTTATTGTCGCCCGATAGAATTTCAGCAATATATTGTCCACATGTGGGAGATGATTTTCTTATATCGACAGCAATATCAAGAACCTCGCCTTGAATCACTCGAACGAGTTTCCCTTGCGCATGAGGAGATAATTGATAATGAAGACCCCTTAATACCCCTTGAGATGATTTAGTGTGATTGTCTTGCACAAATGAAACATTTAATAAAGTCTCTTTTTTAAAAATATCCTCTCTAAAGCTTTCAAAAAAAAACCCACGTGAATCTTCAAATACATGAGGTTCAATTAAAAGTACATCTGGAATACATAAAGGAGTCACTTTCATAGTTAAATTATTTTTTCTTATTAAATGAGTTTTAATTATTAATCGAAATGGTTTTAAGTATAGCTGCTACCTCCTCTTGCCAATTTGGAAACTCTGGCATGAAGACCTTCTTGATCTTCGTCGTATCAAGTCTAGAATTTATAGGACGTTTGGCTATCGTTGAATAAGCATCACTTGAGATCGCATTAATATCGTGAGAAGTCATTGAAGTTTTGAATCCCAAACGCATTGCTTCATCAGTAATAAAACACGCATATTGGTACCAGTTAGTTTCACCTCCAAGTGCAACGTGATATGTCCCAAAATTTTTAAAGTTAGGTTCAATTAAAATACTTTTTACAATGTTGTAAGTCACATCAGCTATTACATCAACTGAGGTCGGTGCACCTCTTTGATCGCTTACAATATCTAAAGAAGTTTTTTCCTGAATAAGTCTTAGTATCGTCTTTAAGAAATTTTGTCCGCGGCTTCCAAATACCCAGCTTGCTCTTAAGATGATATGTTTTTTGTGATTACGAACAGCCTCTTCGCCCTTCCATTTTGTCTCACCATAAACGGATTGGGGGTTGGTTTGATCGGTTTCCACATAGGGTTCATTTTTTAAACCGTCAAATACATAATCCGTTGAAAAATGAATCATAGGAATATTCAGTTGAGTTGCTTTTTCTACCAAAACCCTTGGGGCCTCTGTGTTTACTTTATGAGCCAATTCAATTTCTTTCTCTGCCTTATCAACGTCAGTATAAGCCGCAGCATTAATAATCATATCGGGTTTAATTTTTTCAATAAATGCTCTAATGGCATCAGGATTTTCTAAATTAAGCTCATTGCGATCGGTCGCAATAACCTCCCCTAACGATACTAATTTTTTATGTAATGCAAACCCAACTTGACCGTTTTTCCCTGTAAGTAAAATTTTCATGAGTACTGCTTTTGAATCCAGCACTGATATTCACCTGACACAATATAATTCATCCAGATTTCATTTTCTAAATACCATAGAACTGTTTTACGAAGTCCCGCCTCAAAACTCTCTTGGGGTTGCCAATTGAGTTCGCTTTCTAATTTAGAAGCATCAATTGCGTAACGTCTGTCATGACCAGGCCTATTCTTAACAAAGGTGATTTGATCAGAGTAACTTTTGCCATTCGATTTTGGTTTTATTTCATCTAAGATCTTGCATAACATTTCAACCACCTCTAAATTTGTTTTTTCATTTCGTCCACCGACGTTATAAGTTTCGCCAATTTTTCCATTTATTAAAATTTCACGAATGGCAGCGCAATGATCTTTCACATAAAGCAAATCACGAATCTGTTTTCCATCACCATAGATAGGCAAATGTTTATCTTTTAATGCATTCAAGATACATAAGGGTATCAATTTTTCAGGGAATTGGTATGGGCCATAATTATTGGCAGAATTCACTGTAAGAGTTGGCAATTTATAAGTCTGGAACCACGCGCGAACTAAATGATCGCTTCCAGCTTTACTCGCACTGTATGGGCTATTTGGTTTATAAGGATCTTTTTCGCTTGATGGGTGATCAGATGAATTAAGCGATCCATAAACTTCATCTGAAGATATGTGTAAAAAACGAAAATCTTGTTTTAAATTTTTATCTAAATCATTCCAATAATCTCTTGCCGATTCAAGCAAGTTATATGTGCCCACAATATTGGTCTCAATAAAATCTTTTGATTTGTGAATTGAACGATCCACATGGCTTTCAGCTGCGAAGTTTACAATCACCCTTACCTGGTATTTTTTTAGAAGTTCTAAAACGAGCTCCCGATCTCCAATATTCCCATGAACAAAATGATGATGAGAATTTTGACTTAATGAAGATAGATTTTCTAAATTACCTGCATAGGTTAATAAATCCAAGGAAACCACGTCTTCAGTCGATTGATCGAACCAATCCAAAACAAAATTTGAGCCAATAAAACCTGCAGCACCTGTCACGAGAATAGTCATGAGATTAATTTTATCATCACGACAAAAACATAAGTCTTTCAAGTTTTTAATAAAAGAGTTTCTAGAAGGTCTTTTTATCTGTAAACCACTCAACCCTTAAATTTTTCAATAAAAAATAATCGTAAATTGCTAGATCCAAGAAACACAAGCTATTCCGCTTTTTTAGATTAAGAATGTGTGAAGTAAAACTTGACATATGTTATTGATTTATATGACTTTTTAACTCTTGGTGATGCTTTATGAAGCTTTGAATTGGTGGAGCTGGGGGGAATCAAATTAGACTAAATAGCTACATTTAATCAATAATATGTGGGTTTTCATACTTCCTCTTACCCACAAAACTACCCACAAAAAAATTAGGGTGAGTTTTAATGCCCTGCTCCAGATGTTAGGGGTATTTTAGCAGAGGTGTAAAATTTTAAGATTTTTCATATCTAGAAATAAATGGATTAATTAAGTATTCCTTGAGTGAGTTTGCATTAGGAGTTTCTTTTAAATTAATACCAAATTCTAATGCCTTCATTTGTGCAGATGTTTTTGAGACATAGGTACCAAATAACTTATCCCAGAAAGGAAAAACAATTCCAAAATTAGAATTGCCCTCTTTCATGTCTAATGAATGATGAACTCTATGAAAATTTGGTGTCACAATTAAATAGCTTACAATCTTGTTCCATTTTTCAGGCAATAAGATTTTAAAGTGCGTTAGAGGTGCGTGAATGGAAGCAAGTACTCCGTAAAGCAATATCACTGGAAATGGCACATCAAACAATACAAATATCAAGGTATTTAACAAGAAATTTGCAACCCCCTCTAGTGGATGATGAAAAAAAGTTGTGATGGTATCAACCGCTCTATCAGAATGATGGAGCTTGTGCAATTTCCATAAGACAGAAATTCTATGAAATAACCAATGCGTTAAGTAACCAGTAAAATCAATAAATAAAAAAGAAATAACAATACTTAAATATCTTGGAACTGATAAATTTGAGAAGCTAAAAATTTCAAATGGTGCTAGAAAATTAACAAACAAAAGAACAGCGAAAGCTTTTAATAGCCAAGTAAAAAATTCCCCAATACCTAATAGCATGAATATGGAAACATCTCTTTTTGTGAGAATCGAATCAGAAGAATAGAGCTTTTCAAAAACAATCAAAGCGAGGGGAAATGCTACAAGGGTAATAGGTAGTAATTTGTCCAACAAGGTATTCGCTCCATTTTTAAATCATTTAGCTTTGTATATTGTATTATTATATTGATTACCTTCATCATATTTCTGTTAATATCTTCATGTATTCAAATAACTATACTCACTAAATTTTACTTTTTAGAATTCGCCCTAATGAAATCTATCAAACTCTCAAAACTCATTTTATTTTTTTTGTTTTTTTTATTTTCTTCTTCAACTTTTGCTGGTGGGTGCAGCCCCTGTTATTCTTACGACAGTATTTCAGGACTCACTGGTGCCTCTATAACGGACAATCGTGTTTACGCTGGGCTTAAATGGACCCTTAATGAAGGCATTAGTCCTCAAGCTGTACTGGGCTTTAGACATGCTCGAACTGAATCAAATGGTAATACTGATGGCGGAGATATTTCTATTTCAGCAAAATTTATGGGTAGTTTTCAATTAGGAAAGTTGCGAGCCAAATACTTTGATGGTAAAGAGAAGGTTCAAGGTGAAGTAGGTGGGGGCTTCGACTTTACTAAAGGATTATTTGGAGGAGTGGGCGTTCATGCACCTTATTCATTAATTGGATTGGATATACATCCATTTATTAACGGGAACAAATTTGAGCCGTATATTCAAATTGATACAATTAAAAAGTATAAGAAAAATAATAACAGCTCAAGTACATGCGTTCTCAGAAACGACATATTTGGTGCTTATGTAGATGCAGAATGTACAATTCCAGCACCCTCTTAAGTCATTTAATCGAAAGTATCTTTTAATCTTTAACTAGCATTTAACAGGTATAAAAAAACCACCTTTCGGTGGCTTCTTACTCTAACTAGTGAATGGTGGAGCTGTACAAAATGGGATTGTAATGTTTTCCCGAATTTAATCAATAATATGTGGGTTTTCATAACCCCTCTTACCCACAAAACTACCCACAAAAAAATTAGGGTGGGTTTTGATGTCCTACTCCAGATGTTAAAGGTATTTTAACAGAATTCCCTTATTGCTTTTTATACCTCATTAGTTAAGCTATCTTAATGCATTCATTGTCATTATTAATTGGCGATACAGTTATTGGCTTATGTATATTCGTTTGTATTCTCTGGATATTAAGCAAAAGTCCTATTCTCAGTTGGTTTGCGACTCTCATATTTCTACTTAGTCTCAGTATTACCTCTCCTTTAGCTAGTCTTTTTGTAGCTTATTTAAGTTTTTCTGAGGGAAGTTATTGGAATGGATTATGGCAATTATTTCTAGGCACTGCAATTAGCATTCCTTTTATATGGATTTGTTATCCAGAATTAATTAAGTTATTTAAGAAAGAAAATATGAATTTTAAGATCTGGAAATAAAAAATGAAACTTATAAGCCAATATCTAAAAAACTACTATGAATACTCTTTTTCATTTGATCATAAACCATTAAAAATTGAAGAATACAAAATTCTTGGAATAACAAAAATTAAAACACTAGAAACAATTCACAATGTCAGCCTTAAGGATTCTCTAGAATTTAGAATAAAGTTAAAAAAAATACAAAACTTTACTGCCAAAACATTTTTTCTCTTACTTGGGTTAGTAATTTTTTCACTTTGGTTTATAAGCCTACTAGTTTCAATAAAAGAATTCTCCTTTGGGGTTATATTTGTTCATATATTTGGCTATCCATTAATTACATGGTTGAGCTTGGCAACATTATTTTTTTTATTTATGCTTTTTTATGTCATTACCCTAGAAATACTAAAAAAAATATTGCCTCTTAAAAAGATAAGGATGCTTAAATTGTTGGATGAAGTTGATGAAAACTTTAAAAGTTTTAAAACTAAAGCATATTGGCTTGAGAGAGATATTGAATTTATTAGCAATCAAGATGCTAATACGATCTGGATTAAGCAGTCATATTTAAAATCAAATGCACATGATTTAGTTAATTGGATATTATCTATTTGCACAAAATCTGAACTTTATACCTACAAAAAACAATCTAACAAATTTTATAAGCTTCTTTTAGCAAGAATAGCCTTTATTGTAGATGATTATAAAATAAGTAAATTTGAGCAATACACTGGTTTATTCTCTGCGCCTATTAAAAATGACCATGATCTTGAAAAGATAGCTCAAAAATATATTAAAGAAAAACAAGTAGGAAGAGATTATTGGGATTGTTATAAAAATGCTCTAGATAAACAAGCTTTTTATATGGAATCTTTTGAAGTTGCTATAAATCAAAAATAGAAACACTTCTTTTATTTGAAGTTTTATTTTAAAAAAATTAAGAAAAATTGCTTGTCCTATCCTTTATATAATTGCCCTGTGGGGAGGGGGAAAGGGTACCTCTAAGATTAAAAGATAAATGCAATTAAGAAACTACCTTTTGTGGTTTATTATTTCTTAATGACACTCAATGTTAAGCTTTACTCTTCTTTATTGTAATCATCTACCCAAGCTTGATTCTCAGGAGATAACTCCACAACCTCTTCTTCTAATGTCTTCTCTTTAAAGACTTGCTCTGCTCTTTTCTGCTCTGCTTTGCTTTGTTCTTCTCTGCCCTTCTCAGACCTTTCATGGTTACTTTGAAGGTGGCTTTCATCATTTTCTTTACTTTTCTGAACTGCCTGACTTTTTTTACCACCTTCAGACATTTTCTTTCTTCTTTCGTCTAAATGTGTTTTGTAATCATCCAAATCTGGGCAAATGATTTCTCCATTACCTTCTTTAAAGAATGACATTACACTTTCAGTCAAACTACCTCTAACTTCTTGTTCAGGAAAACCAAGAATTTTTGCAAGTAATGGAATATTTGAAGGTACAGACTTATTTACCCAACACTCACATTCCAGGGTCGACTTTAAACCTCTTTCATCTAAAGACATTGATCTCCATCTTCTGTCGGCAATCAAATCAGAGGCATAAAGCTGAAAAGCTGGTGCTGCTTTATCAAATATGCTCTTAAACTTCATATACGATCTCCTCATTAGCTATTGTTAAATCAAGAGCAGCACGTAACTCTCCTACATTCCATGCTGTGGTTCTTGAAGTAAGCTTCTTTGGTTTTGGTATATGGCCTGATTTAACATTTCGCCAAACACTTGTTGCAGATATTGCATATAGATTCGTTACAACTGGAAGCCTAACGTAAGCACTGTCAGGAAGCTTATCAAAGTTGTATAAGGAATCTGTTTGTTTCAAATTACTCATAGTTAATCCTTAAAATACCGAGAAATATCGGTATTTATAGTTTTAACATATTTTAAGAAATGAGTATTAGGCAGCCTTTCGAAAAATAGCTCCAATTAAAGATATCGCCAGCACGCTGGATTGTTCAACCCCAGGAGGTTGAAGACTAAATGTATTTGATTGTATTAAAAAAATATTAAGTATTAAATTAATATATCCAACATTCTCTTCTCGATATCTTTAGGATCTTTTCGAAGATCTACAGCTGCAATTTTAAAATGATGTCTTGGGGTATCAAACTCATGGGTAAATTCTTCATTGGTAGCTGGATACAATAAAATTCCAGAAGGTTTTTTATGGGGTGAATCTGAATAGTCTAAATATGTATTTAGTTGAAAAAGATGCTCACTCCGAAATGATTTTTTTCCCCAGTTACTTTGAAAAGCCTCTTGGTAGTATTTAGTGTCTAGAATAATTTTCTCTTCGTCTGACTCTAAAGTCACATCGGTATACATATTAGGTAAAAGATCTAAGGAATCATCTAGCGCAAGCGCTTGATAATTTAATTTTTCAGATTTAACAGCATATTTATTTTGATTTATTCTATAGAAGTTAAAAGCAAAATCTTGAAAAACTTTATGCATCTTCCTTTCGTCGCGAGTAAAGTCCTTAAATTTCCAATCTCCTGTTTTTTCATCAGGTAACAAATTGACATAAATTAATTCACATACATTCATTAAGAACGAATAAAAAGAATTATTTTGGTAGATTTGGACTCTTTTAAATATGCTTGCATTTAATCTAATAACGGAAACATCTCTTAAGTTCGTTAGAATCTTTTTTAATTCAGACCTTAATTCAATATTTAGTTTTGCATTTTTATGGAGATTAATGATTGTGGTTTTTAAGATTTGATTATGAAGGATATCAACTGATAGATCATCTACATACGTTGCAGCTTTTCCTTGTTGAAATAAAAGTTTTGACAAAGATACGCCAAAATCAATTTTTCCTTTTAAGCTAGAGGATTCTTGTAATTCAGTTATATAACCTCTATCTATACCGTCCTTTAAGAGTCTATTAACACCATTAATTAGGACTTTAGCTAATAAATCTGGGGGGGTATTTATTTGATCATTAGAGATATTTACTAAAGAGCCTTCATCAAGCCTACTCCATGAATAACAAAGCAAAAAGTAAAGATTCTTAATAGGTATCAAGGTTATTTAGCTTTTAATAAATTTATATCTTCTTCTACTTCGGTTTTTTTCCTATCAAACCAATATTCTTTTAATAGCGGAGCAATTTCATTTTTTATAATTCGGTTATACCAATCTTTCGAATTTTTAATATTTTCCGAAGGCACAAAAAAGCTATGTCCTATTAAAAATCCAGATCCAAGGTCTACTGACTTTTCAATACTCTTATTTAATTCGGCTATGTTTAATTTGATATGATAAATAATATCTTGTGAAACTTGTTTATTTGATAGTACTTGTTCAAATATCGGATTATCAAACCCAGGCGTTATGTCTTTAAAGGCAAAGCGTCTTCTTAAAGCATAGTCAACCAAAGCAAGCGATCTGTCAGCAGTATTCATCATCCCTAAAATATAAACATTATCTGGTATGTAAAATGATTTACCATTTTCATCAGAATAGGTTAATTTAACAGCCCAATCCGCCCCTCTTTTATCTGACTCAATCAATAACATGACTTCTCCAAAAATCTTACTCAGATTTCCTCTATTTATTTCATCAATCACAAAAATATAAGGTTTTGATAAATCTTGTTTGGCTTTCTGACAGAAGCTATAAAAAACTCCGTCTTGCAGATGGAATCCTGATGAGTCCTTCTTTGGTCTATACCCTTGAATGAAATCTTCATAAGAAAATGATTGGTGAAATTGAATTGAAGCAATTCTATTGTCGTCTTTTTCGCCAATGAGCGCATAAGCCAAACGCTTAGCAATATATGATTTGCCAGTTCCTGGAGGCCCTTGAAGGATAAGGTTCTTCTTAAATTTTAATAAATCTAACGTTTCTACGAACTCATCTTTTGAGATAAATAGCCCTTCAGTTGCTTTATCAATATCGTATTCAACTTTTTCTTCCGTACCCATAATTTTTTGACCTTGATAATTAATATGTGGCAATTGTTTATTATTTTTATTTAGATAGATTTTGGATAACAAATCAACCAAGCTTTGAGGCGCTTCAGTTAAATACTTACCTTGATTTAATTCAAGCTTTTTGTTGTAAAAAAGGCCTTTATTTTTTTCTAGGATATCTAACAATATTTTCTGATTTTGAAAAATTAGATCTCTAGATAGTTCTGGATCTAACTCAACATAATCACGAAGTTGAATCCTATAACCAGGCTGGCCAGCCCACTCAGTTCCATTCAAGCATATAAATTCATTTTTGGCTTGACTGGCGACAACAGAAACGCCTGCTATAGATTTATTATCTACAAGATGAAAAACTACATCTCCAGGTTTAACCATAAGCATGTTTTGATAAATATTTGCTCCTGCTGATCCTTTTTGAGGAGACCATAATGATTTTCCTAGAGCATCTTCACCTTCTTCTCTGTCAACTCTCCCTTTGACACCGCATTTTTCAATCCAAAATCCAGAGGTTGTCTTATTGCTCTCTCGCAGTGCCTCTTCATTTTCTGTTAATTCAGGTTCTAGTTTTTCCTTCAGCTCATCATATGTAAGTGGATAATTTTTAATTGTATTAGCAGCCCAGTCAGTTAATTGCTCCATAGACATCTTTGCGCCCTCATAAGCATCGATCATGGGGCTAAACTTTTCTCTTCCGCCATTCTTTTCCAATATGCTTTCGAATTTTTTCTTTAATCTTGTATTCGCTTTGTCATCATTCAATCCGAGAGTGATTCTGATGTACATTTTATTGTCTGATGAAGTTCTGTCAGACCAAATATAAAACCAGTACATTAATAAAGATGGCGAATTTTTTGATGGGTATATGGTTTGAGGCAGATAGTCTCTAAAGTTTCCTCTTTGATTGGTGGCTGTAATATTCTTATCTGGATCCAGAGCTTCAGGAAATAAATGATTTTTGACTTTAATTGTCCATTCTTTAACTAATCGATGTGCGTCTTTAATAACTGCTTGAGCTTCTTTATGGTCTGCTGGAATATATTGATTGCCATTTGCATCTAGAATATTTAATGGTTTGCCAACGTACTTTTGATAAGTTGAAATATGTTCATCTTGAAATTTACTAGCTGGTATTTGCATAATCAATATTCACCTATTTTAATTTTTTCTAAATAATCTGCCCAAATTTGCATCATTTCTTTTCTTTGCTTAATGAACTTTGTTCTATTGTATGCCGTTCCTAAACTATCTTGCACGCTATGTGCTAATTGATGCTCAATAATATCTCTATCGAACTCCAATCTTTCATGAAGAATTGTTCTGGCCATTGCTCTAAAACCATGCCCTGTAATTTCTGTTTGAGTGTTATATCCCATTCTTTGTAATGCAGCATTAATTGCTGCTTCGCTCATAGGTTTTTTAGGGTCACGTCCATTTGGAAAAACAAATTCGCCATCACCAGAAAACCTTTGTAAATCTTTTAATATTTTTACAGCTTGTTTTGATAAAGGAACAAGATGATCTGTTTTTGTCTTACTAACAACGTAAGACCATTCGGCATTTTTTAAATCGATATCCTTCCAACGAGCCGTTCTCAATTCAAAGGGCCTTACAAAAACCATTGGTGCAATTTTTAATGCGCATGCCACCTGGAACGTTCCTTTAAATCCATCGATAGCTCGCATCAATTCTGCAACATCCTCTGGCTCTGTTAAAGCTGCCATATGTTTAGGTCGAGATATCTTAATAATTCCTCTAGTTGCCTCGCATGGATTATGCATAATGCGCCCTGTCACCAATGCATGCTTGAATACCAAGTTAACCACTTCTCTAGTTTTTTTTACTGTAGGACTTTTATTTGCATTCTCAATGCGCCGAAAGATATCTAATAGATCGCGCGGGGTAATTTCTGACACTGGTTTTTCACCCAGCCAAGGAAAAATATAAAACTCTAACCTTCTAATTGATCGCTGTTTATAAGAAGGTGATAAATATTTAAAATGTGTTTCAATCATCTCTCGTCCAACCACCTCGAAACTATTGGCTACAACGCCTTTCTTAGCGCTTATAGACGCTTTTCTTGCGCTGCTAGGGTCAATGCCTTGCTCAATTAATTCATTAGCCTCAGTAGTTCTTTTTTCTGCAAGTTTGATACTAACCTCTGGATATTTTCCCATCGATAATGAAGTCTCTTTTCCATCAAGACGTTTATATCGGTATATCCAACTTTTAGCACCGCCCTTATCGGAGAGAATGTAAAGGCCTCTTCCAAGTCCTTTTTTATCTCCAGGCTTTAATCTTTTAATTTCGTAGTCTGTTAAACGTTGTGCAAGTTTAGGCATAGTTTTTATGGGTAGAGAAATGTCTATAAAGTCATTTACCCACAAAACTACCCACAAAAGTGGGTAATGTCAAGGTTTGTTACGGTTTGAGTTGATGCGAACTTATTAGATTAACTTATTGATTTACAAGTACTTTTTACTACATCTGGCTCTTATTGCTACTACTAATTGGTGGAGCTGGGGGGAATCGAACCCCCGTCCGTAAGCACTCTACAGAAAGTTCTACATGTTTAGCTATCGTTGTTTTTGTTTAACAGTTCAATCACCAACGAGCAAGCAATTTCGCCGCGAGTCACCTTAGTTTAATTATTGATTAAGTGACCCAACCAATAACGAGTCTCTCTTTATGACGCTGCTGTGGTTGCCCACCCGACCGAGAGACACTTCGGTGCAGCGT
>SXGQ01551593.1_pt1 | contig 18282 bp, 7 predicted proteins | sample 3178371 | NCBI WGS metagenome assembly SXGQ01 (sample SAMN11356859, study PRJNA531348) | freshwater metagenome | isolation source: freshwater sample F1-20 | place: China: Fuxian Lake, Yuxi | collected 2017-12-25 | reverse complement strand
GGCACGGCGGCGGTGCCGACGCTCGCCGAGGCCCAGATGGGCCAGATGGCCATGGCCCCGGCTGGCGGCATCCTGAACCGGGCCGCCGCGGGCTTCCAGCAGCTCAACCAGAGCGGCCCCGGCTACTTCTACTACGGCCTCAACGCCGCCGACCGCGGCCTCGGCTACAACGGCAGCTACATGACCCTCGGCGGGTTCATACCGTATTCCGAGGACGACCTCGGTGGCCTGTGGTCGGCCGACCTCCGCGGCCACTTCTCGGTCAACGGCGGGTTTTTTTCGAACGTCGGCCTCGTCCGCAAGCAGTTCCTGGGCGGCAGCCTGCTGGGCATCGGCGTCTACTGGGACTACGACGGCGACCAGAACCAATATCAGGCGTTCGGGGTCTGCGGCACGGAGTACGGCCAGTTCGGCCACGCCTACAACCAGGTGGGCGTGAGCGGCGAGTGGCTCACCGACTTCGGCAATCTGCGCAGTAACGGCTACATGCCGGTGGGCACGACGGCCTACACGGCCGGTTCACCGGGCTCGCCGTTCTATCAGAACTACGTGATGTGCCAGTACGGCCTCGACGCGGCCCTCTCGGGTGCGGACCTCGAGGTCGGCGCCTACATTCCCGGTCTCGCCGACTGGGCGGGCATGATCAGCGTGGGCGGCTATGCCCTGGGAAACGCTCGGTACGACTGGGAAGCCGGTCGCAATGTCGGCCAGGACGTCGTGCCCTGGTTCGGTGGCGTCTACACCCGCCTCGACATGACGTTTCTCGAGAACTGGGACTTCTCGCTCCAGGCCAACAACGACAGCTACTTCGACTGGACGGGCTTCGCCCGGCTCACCTACCGGATGGGCGGCAGCCGGCGGCGGAACGTGCCCGACCAGATGGAGCAGCCGATGATGCGGAACGAGCACATCGTCCGCGCCCACCAGACGCCGATCATGGCCCTCAACGGCGACAACGGCAACACGCCGTGGAAGGTAATCCATGTCGACAATGCCGCGCCGAGCGGCGGCACGGGGACAGCGCAGAGTCCGCTGAACACGCTCGCCGAGGCCAGTGCCGCCGCGACCAACCCCTACGACATCGTCTTCGTGCATCGCGGCCTGAGCCGCACGAGCACGCCGTACGGTGGCACGTTCGCATTCGGCAACGAGAACCAATACCTGGTCGGCGACGGTCTCGGATTCCAATTGCCGACCCTGTGCTGCGGCCCGATCGGCCTGTCCACCGGCTCCGGCCTGAGCCCGCTCCTCAGCAACCCGGCCGGAGACAGTATCGCGATCGACGGGGCGACCGCCGCCGGTGCGACGGTCGCCGGCATCGATATCATCGGATCGCGGACCGGCATCTACGCCACCGGGCCGCTCACGAGCACGACCGGGCAGCCGCTGACCGTGCAGAACGTCTCGATCAGCGGCAACGGCACGTCGGCATCCCAGAGAGGTGTCTACCTACAGGGTGCCTCCGGCAAGGCCGTGTTTACGGAGACGGAAATCGCCAATATGACGACCGCTGGCCTCACGGTCGTCGGAACTCCAACACCGGCCGACCCCCTGAACCTCGACTACCAGGGCACAATCACGAGCGACACGGCGCTCAACGGCGGGGCCGTGGCCCCGATCGTCTACATCGCCGACACGGCGGGCGGCACGATCAACCTGGCCACCGGAGGCGGAGCGGCCGGCGCCACGGTGCCGAACCAGATCAGCGACACGGGCGGCTCGGGCATCCAGATCACGGGCAACGCGGCGGCGACGAACATCAACATCGGCAACGTGTCGCTGAAGAACAACGTGCAGACGGCGATCGCCGTCGTGAACGACCAGGCTGCCACCACGATCACGGCCGATGCCGGGACGGGCATCTTCAAGCAGACCAACGGGGCGGCGGTCTCGGTGCTCGGGGGCAGTCCGACCCTCGAGTACACCGGGCCGATCACGAACGGTCTGCCGGCCACAGGGGCCACGTCGTCCTACCTGTTGTCCGTCGCCAGCACCACGGGCGGCAGCGTGACGCTCACGGCCCCCGACACGCCGTTCATCGACACGGGAAACGGCATCACGATCAACAATGCGGCCGGCGACGTCACGGTGGGCGGCGTCGGGGCCCAGATCACGAGTGCCGGCGGCCAGGGAATCCTCCTCGACGGCGCCGGATCGACGGGCACCTACCTCTTCCGAAACACGTCGATCCTCGGGGCCACGAACGCGGGCGTGCTCATCAACGGGGCGACTGGTTCCACCGCGTTCGAGGGGCTCACGATCAACCTCACTGCCAACACGGCAGTCGGCTTCCAGGCGAACAACGCCGGTTCCATCACGGCCCGGTTGGGCGCCAACAGCATCACCAACGCGTCCACATCCCAGGCGGCCGTCGAGATCACGGGTTCCGGGCCGATCGACATGGGATTCACGTCGATCGCGTCGGGGAACATCACGACGACCCCCGCCGCACCAACCGCCATGATGTTCACCACCAGCCCCGGCACGTTCGACGTCACGAGCCAGTTCACGGTCGGCGGCGCGCTCGGCTCCACGAGCAACGTCACCAACGACGGCGCAACGACGGTCAACCTGCCCCCGTGACGTGGCGGTCACCGCCACGGTCCGCCCACCATCCGACGGATGTCTCGCCGTGCGCGACCGTCGTGCCGCCCCGGGCAGCCTCCGGGGCCTTGCCCGGCTTCAGCGAGGCGGTGGCACGGGCGGGATGCCGGTCCCGCCGCCGCTTCCACCCGTCCCGGTGGTCGACGGGGCGTGCTGATTGCCCTCGGCGTCGAGGCCTGTGGCCGTACTCGGCCGATACTTGAACGCGGGACCCGCGCCGGGATAGAGCTCCTCGGTCGACGAGTTGAACCGCAGGCCGATGTTGCCCTTGGTATTCGCCGGAGCCGGCCGATTCGTCGTCAGCATGCCGAGATAGTTGCCTCGCACGACCTGCTGGTTTGCCAGGGTCACGGCCTGGGCTCGGCCGGAGCTGCGGGCGTCGACCACAATGCCGAACCCGCCGTTGCCATGGATCATGTTGGCGAACGCCGAACGGGTGCGGTCGACACGCCCAACGACGTTCGTGCCCCCCGTGATCCGCACGCCGTCGCCGGAACTGTTGATGATCGAGGTGTTGATGATCGTCGTGGCACCGCCACTCAACTCCACACCAGTGAGATTGTTTTGGATGACGTTCCGCGGCGCGCCGTTGTTCGCGCCGGGGAACGTGAGGCTGCTCACACCCGTGGCGTTCATGGCGGCCGACAGCGTGACCACCTTCGTGGCCCGGTTGACTGCGACTATCCGCGATCCGGCGAAGATGCCCGTACCCGCGATCTGCTGCCCCAAATAGAGTTGGTCAGCATTGACACCGGCCGGCATGGCCAGCGTCGTGCTGCCGAGCGTCGTGGCCGCGAAATTGCCGAACGTGACCCTGCCCCCCGCGTTTACCTGCCCACCCGTCACGACCACGGTCGCGACGCCCGACACCGGGTCGATCGTCACGGACTGGATCACGGCTGCCGGCCCACCGGCGGCGGGCACGATGCCCGGTCCGGTCACTCCCAGGCCCGGGAACAGCGCCGCAGAAGAGAGCCGTACGCTACTCGGCAGCGTGAAGGTGGTCGCGTTCACGCGGGTCGCGGACAGCGGCGGGACTGCCGTCAGCGGCAGCACCGGCTCCACGCCGATGCGGTTTCGATTCCCAGCCGATACCTCGATCTGAACGCCAACGGAGTTGTCGCGATCGACCGTGCCGATGGTGTTGCCGACGAGCACGACGTCCCGGGCCGCGCCCTCGACCCGCACGCCGGCCTTCGTGGCGGCCGTCACGGTGGAATTGAGCAGCGTCACCTCGGACGACGTCTCGGAGACCCACAAGCCGTACTGGTTGGCGACACGCAACCCGAGTTCGCTGGCACCCAACGTCAGGCCGCTGGCCAGCACCGTGGAGGCATTCTGCACCCGCACGGCCGCCCCCTTGGTGAAGCCCGCCACCGTCATGTTCGCGAGCACCGCGCCCGCGGCCCCTGCCCCGGCGACCTCGAAGCCGTTAACGACGCTCGTCGTCGTGATCGCGTTCCCCTCGCGGGTCGTGGCGATCCGCGAGCCGTCCACGGAGATCCTCGGGCGGGTCACGCCCGGACTGCCGGGGGGGTTGTAGCTGGTGTTGCCGTCGATCCGGAACGGCTTGGTGATCTGCGGCAGCTGTTGCGTCAGCCGGATGGGAGTGAGCACCTGGCTAGAGAACCGGAAGTCCATCTTTTGATTGGGATTGCTGGCCGACGACGACGTGTCGTTCGCCTGCCGAAGGTTGATCATCTTGCCGAGCGACCCCGCGGCCGTGTTGGTCGCCCCAGCCGTCGAGACGACGAAGGTCACCGCGTCGTTGACGTCGTCGGACCCGATGTTCGTCACGAGCGACAACGGGCCGGACACGCCGATCGGGCAGCGGGCGAACGGTGTCGCCGGGCTACTCGCATAGGTCAGCTGGTAGACGCCGGCGCCCGCGCCGTCGGCGACGCGGACGAAGCTGTTGGCGGGGAGTTCCACAGCCGTGTCCGAATCGGCCGCGCGGGTCAACAGCCAAGTTGTGCTGCCGCCGAGGCGGACGACCGTGTAGACACCATTGGCATTGCTGCCGCCAGCGACGCTCACGAGGACGCGATCGTTCACCCGGAGATTCGCTGGAGCCACACCGAGGACAGCCGCCAGCGTACCGGAACCGGTGATCGTGCTGGCCGTGGTGCCCGGCACACCGGGAGCATAGACGGTCCCGGCCGGCAGGGCCGACGGGGCGTAGCGGTAGCGCGCCGTGCGAGCACCGCTGCCGGCGAGCGGCGCATCGAGCGCATAGATCTCGCCCCGGGTGGCGCCGCCCGTCGAGCGGATCGTGACGTCCCCGGCGGCCCGCATGGAAATGGCCTGCCCACGACGCAGGGCCTCTGCGTTGCCGATGATGATCGTCTTCGGCGCATTATTGATGACGTCGATGCTGCCCGAAGGGGCATTGAGGTCGATGGCCGGCACGTCGGCCAGCGAGGCCGTCAGGGCCGCCCGGCCCAGGTTTGGCCCGGCCACAGGATCGACGCCTGCGGCCCGCACCGAGACGAGCCCCCCAGCGACCAGGCCGGTGATATGGATGTCGCTGACCTCGTCGATCGAAAAGCCGGCCCCCGCGCGGCCGCTCAGCGAATCCACGTCGGTCCGCAGGTAGAACGTCCCCGCGCCGGGCGCCAACTCCGGATCACCGACGTTGCCTTCCGCGTCGATCGTCAGGTGGTCGGCCTTCACGCGAGCCGCCCCGCTGATCCGACCGGTCACCGGCTGCTGCGACGTGAACTGCAGCGTGAAGTTGGTCAGCGAACCCTCGTCGGAGCGAGCGTTATCCGTCACCTCCAGCCGCCACGTGCCCCGGGCATCCCGGTTGTAGAGAGGCACGAGCGACTCGACGGGGCGGAAGCGGCCCGTGAACGGGGCCGTGCCGGCAGTGATCGCCGTGGTCGCCTCGGAATCGAAGATCGTGCCCGTGAGGTTGTCACCGCCACCACCACTCCGGTCGAAGAGTCGGATGCGGGTGCCGTCCGGCGCGACGAGCACGATCCGCAGATCCGCCACGAACGTGTGCGTGATGTCGACCGCCACGTCGATATTCTCGTATTCGAATGCATCGACCACGGTGATCGACTGGGAGACGGTGGTGTTGTCGAGAATGGCGACCGAAGTGCGGTTGCTGTACTCGAATACCTCCGGGCCGAGACGATTCGCTTGCCGGAGGAGGACATTATTGACGGCCGACACGAGGCCGTTGATCGTCATGCTGCCCGCCGAGGCCTCCAGGACGATGTCGTCGCGGGTCTCGTCGTCGTCGGCCTGCGTGACCCGCACGGAGTTCTCGATTGTCAGATTGGCCGCGGAGATGCCGATCCGCCCCTTGGTGCTTGACAGGGGCGCGGACATCGTCATCAGCGCACCGGCCTTCAGGTTCACGTCGCCCACGGTGGCGAGATTGGCGTTGAAGACGAGATTTTGCCGGGCCTCCATCGAGAGGGGGAAACTCGACGCCGCGACCGCCTCGATGGCGATGTTGTTCTCCTCCACGACCTGCAGCTCGTAGGGAAACGGATCGCTCCGGGTTACGCCGGCACTCGTCGCGGCGCGGATGCGGAGCGAATCGACGTCGGTGCTCAGGCGGACGTCGTTGAAGGCGACCGCCCCCTCGGCCGGCGTGGGCGCGTCGTTGGCCAGCGTGATCCCCACAGTGCCGCCGCGGAGCATCCCCACGCTCGCGCCCGTCTCAAGTGAGGTGTTCGTCAGCAGAAAGGGGGCCAAGTCCGACGCAGTCTCCAGCGACTGCATGAGGTACGACTGGTTCGTCGCCCAGATCGTGCCCTCCACGATCACGTCGGACTGGACCGCCTGCACGAAGACGGCGTCGGCCGCCACGACTTGCGCGAGATCCTTCGTGAGCCAGCCGGTGGGCGAGACGAGCACGAGGCCACGGTCACGTTCGGTGCCAAGGTCGTCGCCGACGTGCACTTCGAACACCGACGCCCCCACGGCGGCGTTGAACTTCACGACCTCCGCCTGCGGCAACGGCACCGGGGCGAGGATGCGAACCTCGGGCACGAACGGGCTCACCGTACCGTCGATGGCCATGGTCTCATAACCGGCACCTCCGTCGAGGATCGTGATCCCGGTGACACGGCCCGCGCTGTCGACGGTCGCGAACGCCGTGGCCTGAGTCCCCCCGGAAGCCTCGGGCGGCGGCGCGATCCACACCTGTGGCGCCGTGCGATAACCGTAGCCGCCGCTCGCCACGGCAACACCCGTGACTACACCCCCCGCAACGCTGACGGCTCCCGGCGCCGCGGCGGAGGCGACTTCAGGCGGAGCGATCGTGACCGTCGGCCGCGCAGCGTAGCCAGATCCACCAGAGATGAGGTTGAATCCGAAGATTCGTCCGGAGGCATCCACGACCGCCGTCGCCGTAGCGGCGGTGCCGCCACCTCCCGGAACGCTGATCGTCACGAGGGGCGGATTGAGAGGGTCGTATCCAGCACCGGCCATGCCCGGCGGGATGAAGATGTTGGTTACGCTTCCACTACCGTCGATCTCCGCCGCGGCATACGCCTGACTGACAACGCGGTTGCGGGGCGCGACGCTCCCCGCGACGTCGAGCCGATCATTGGCGAGCAACCGGGCGTCGATATTGACGTTCGTGGCCCTCAGGCTGATATCGCCGCCGGTAAGATTCGCAGCCATCACCAGGGGGCTGTCGATATGCACAGTCGCACCGTGCGGCAGAAGGTCCACGGCCACCTCGCGAGTGATGTCGTGGCCCGCGAACACCGTCAGGCTGCCAGCCGGATCGTTCGGATCCCCGGCCGAATAGACGGCATAGGTGGCATCGATTGTCACGGGCCCCGGCGCCTGCTCATAAAAAGCATCCGTGAGGCCGTTGCGAGCGTACGACTGGAACCGCAGCGCGATCACCCCGGTGGCCAGGTCAACGGAACCGCTGACGGTCTTGGGCTTCCCGCCCACCGTCCGCAGCACATATTCGAACCCGGCCGGGTCACCCGCCGGAGTCAAGCCGCCTCCGAAGACGAGCCGCGTGCCCGTCACCGACTCCACGAAAAACGGATAGGTCGTGCCATTGAACGATAGGGTGCCGGACAGCGTGCCCGGGACGATGGCTGAGGAACCGGTGCCCACGGCGTTCGGCAGCGTGAATAAGGCCGGCTGCACGACACCGCTGACGACGAGGCTGGGAGCCGACGGCAGGATGCCGACCTCCGTGATCTGCGTATCCAGAAAAACCGTCTCGTCATCGTAGGTGTATGTCAGGCTCTCAAGGAAGGGCACCGAACTGAAGGGCGACACGAGCGGCGCGCCAGGAGCACGTAGGAGCCCGCTAGCGCCCTCGATCTGCCACGTAATCTCAAGCGACGACTGAGCCCGTACCGGAATCGGCTCGATGTGCGACGCAGCCACTGGAAATAGGTCACCGGGGCGGGCAGCCGGACCGCCCAGGACGCCGTAACTCGTTCCGGTTAGTCCACCAATAGCCCCGAACGTCAAGGCGTTGCGATTGCCGGAAATATCCCACCGCGATACGGTGCCATCCGCCTGGGTGTACTGAAGGATGCCTGTGATGGGAGCGAGAGTCCACAAGTCATGCTGCGACAGGAACCGGGTCTTCACCTGATCGTCCACGGACGTAAAGTCGAACACCGGGTAGTTGTCGTTGACGACTCCGGCGTCGGACCGTCGCTCGGCGTTGGTGACGAGGACGCTGCGATAACTTTCGATGTCGGAGATCTGGCCGAAGTCGCCACTCACTCCAGGAGTGTCGAAGAAACTCGAGTTGTCGGCGTACAGGAGCGACTGCGGCGCGGTCGCGACCTGCTGGATGTAAATGTCATCACTCGCATGACCCGTGATCACCACCCAGCCGTCCGCCTGGACCGGCGGATTGAGGTCAAAAAAGCCACTGTCAGTCGTCGACCGCGAGTAGGCGCCTTGGACGAACGCATCGACCGCAAGCGCGATCCGCTGCTCCATCGCCTCGTGGGCAAGCAGATGCCTCCGGCTCGAGCGGCTGGAAGCGGCCGAACGCCGCGACCGCTTGCGCCGCGGACTCCGACCATCCCGCGAGTCGCGACGGACGCCAGGCAGACCGAACAGATCCCGCAGGGATTTCATGCTGAAACCTTTGCTGACGACAGCCAAGTCACGGAAGAGTTACCGCCCAAAACACGCAGTTCGGGCGATGCTAGCCCCCCCGTGCGGGCCTAGCAACAAATCGGTTCGGCACCGTAGCCGGACGCACGGATTTGCGGGGGGCGTAGGGTTATGCCAGTTAGCCCGGGTGGGTGGCCGCCCGCCGCCCGGTGCCCCGTCAAGCCGGGCGGGCTGGTCCGGCCATTCGGCAGAGTTTGGCCAGCCTCACGGCCCCCACCCGGAGACGCCGAATAATGCCCCGAGCGGCGGGGGGCGTGACCACGACGGCCGCGGACTGGTGCCCGAAACGTGACACCGGCCCGATCCCCGCTTAAGATCCTTTGGTTGGCCGGGGCGACCTGCTGCGGCTGCCGGATTCAACGGGCTCCTTCGTGGAGTAACGCCGATGCAGCGGAAGTCGTACCTGGCACTGATCGGCCCGGGCCAGCGCATCGCGGCGACAGGCTCCAAGCGACGCGATCGAAGGGTGCCCCGCCGCCGCGACACCGTGGCCATGGCCGAGTGCCTGGAGCGCCGCGACTGCCCGGCGGCCTTTTCGCTGGAACTCCCTTCCACGCCCATCGTGGAGGGAGACCGGGCCACGTTCACCGTGCGGATGGCAGCCCCCTCGTCGCTTCCCGAGCGGGTCGCAGTGAACGCGGTCTCCGAGACCGCGACGCTGGGCAGGGACTTCATCTTCAGCAACGCCACGCAACTCCTCTTCGCCCCCGGACAGACCGTCAAGACCTTCAGCGTGCAGACGTTCACCGATACGCTCGCCGAGGGGAGCGAAACCTTCCGCATCACCGCCACGCCCCTGAATGTGCCGAACTCGGCCACCATCTCCGCCCAGGCCCGGGTGTACGACTTCGTCGCGACGACGGTCTCCGCGAGCGACGTGCAGGTGACTGAGGGCAACACCGGCGCCGTGAACGCCACGTTCACGGTCACGCTCAGTGGGCGGCCAATCCTTCCGGTCACCGTTCAATACGCGACGCGGGACGTGACCGCGACGGCCGGCAGCGACTACACGGCGGCGAGCGGATCGCTCGTGTTCAATCCCGGTGAGACAAGCAAGACCTTCAACGTCGTCGTGAACGGGGACGCCGTCGCGGAACCCGACGAGCGGTTTCAGGTCGTCCTCTCCAGCCCGACGCGGGGCTGCCGGGTCGCGAATCCGATAGTCACCGGCACGATCGTCAACGACGAGCGCGACACGCCCGGATTCCAGATCACGGTCGTCTACTCGAGCCCGGTCAGCGCAAGCCAGCGGGCCGCGTTCGACGCCGCGGCGGCCCGCTGGTCGCGGGTAATCACCGGCGACCTTCCCGGTGTGACGCTGCCCAACGGAACGTTCATCGATGACGTCAGCATCGATGCGTCGATCGTGGCGATCGACGGGGCCGGCGACATTCTCGGGCAGGCCGGGCCCGTTGACGTGCGGGTCAGCCCCGACGGCCTGCCTTACACGGGTGTCATGCAGTTCGACGCCGCCGATGTCGGGCCCATGGAGGCTTCGGGGATTTTCCAAGGCGTGGTCATGCACGAGATGGGCCATGTGCTGGGCCTCGGAACGCTGTGGGCGGGCCTTGTCACCGGGGTGGGCGGGGCCGATCCGCAATACATTGGAGTTAACGCCGTGCGCGAGTACAACGCGATCTTCGGCGTCACGGGCACGAGCGTGCCCGTGGAGAACACAGGCGGACCGGGCACACGCGACTCGCACTGGCGCGAAGCCACGATGCGGACCGAACTCATGACGGGATTCGCGGAGCCTGGCGGGGTAGCGATGCCCTTGAGCCGAATCACCGTGGGCAGCCTGCAGGACATCGGCTACACCGTGGACTACAATGGCGCGGATCTGTTCAACCGACCGCCCATCGTCGCGCCGGGCAACCCCACGGGCGGAACGGGGGTACTGCCGCCCGTGAATCGGCCCACCCGTCCGTCAACGCCGAGGCCGACGCCCGCACCCGCACCGAGGCCGACGCCCACACCAAAGGGCTCCGCTCCGACGCCGGAACGTCCCGCAGGGCAGCGGGTCAGCGTGACCGGCCAGCCGACCTCCGAGGCGGCCCGGAGCACGGTTGCCGACCTTCGGGCTGAAGGCTTGTCCCGCCTTCTCCAACGGGCCTGGGGCTCACTCGCATCGGGCCGTTGACCGAGCGGGCGACCACCGGCTGGCTGCAAAGCGGCGGTCAGCATCGTTACGCAGTCCGCGGGACTGATTACGGAACGGCAACCAAGGCGCTGGTGGCCATCGCACCCGGCCCGTTGGCTGTCGTGTTCACCGCCAGCCGGTAAAGCGGCCCCCAGTGGGACGCATCCACGGCCGCCGGCAGTCCCCGGGCCCGGCGGGCCTCGAAGACATCGCGGAAGTGCTCCGTCACGGCCCCCGTCAGGCTGTCGCGGCTCGGCACCACGCAGCGGCGGCAGACGTTCATGGCCTTGAATCGCACTTCGCCGATCGTGAACTCCCGCGGCTCGGGCGGCGGCAGGTCGGCATAGGGGTCGACCGGCTCGTTAGGATCCATGTCGAGCAGCGACGGCGCGAGTTCCGGCCGGGCGGGGCTCGCGAGGGAATCCTCCCAGAAGGCATCGCAGCCGCCGATCTCCAGGTTCGCCCGGAACCGCCGCCGGGCCTCGTCGAGATCGAACGAAAACCATCTGGCCACCTCCGCGAGCGAGGCCGTCGAGATGAGCGTGGGGCCCGGAGCGTCGCGGTCGTCCGGAAACCCGCCGTCGGGCCGCTCGAGCAGGAGCACGTCCTGACCGAACGCCTCCGACAGCCAGCCGCACGGGCCATCCGGCCCCGGCACGAGCGAAAATGACCCGGCCGCGAGAGCCGCCAGCCGCACGACGCCGGGACTCGCGCGGGCCTCCACCGCCGCCGGGCCTCGTCGAGATCGAACCCGAACCACCGGGCCACCTCCACGAGCGAGGCCGTCGAAATCAGCGTGGGGCCGGGAGCGTCGCGATCGTCGGGAAAGCCGCCATCGGGCCGCTCGAGCAGGAGGACGTCGAAGCCGAAGGCCGCCGACAGCCAGCCGCACGGGCCATCCGGCCCCGGCACGAGCGGAAACGACCCGGCCGCGAGGGCCGCCAGTCGCGCGACGCCGGGAATCGCGCGGGCACCGAGGGCCGCCGGGTCGACCGCGAGGTGGATCCAGTTGGCCGCCGCCCCGGGATCGCTCCCCTGCCCCGCGCCGCCCAGGTCGAACTCCGCCCGGATCGCGTGGACGAGCGGCGTCCGCTTGGCGTTCACCACCCGGCCCTCCATGTCGACGAGCTGCCAGCGGCGATCGTGCTCCAGCGCCCCGCCCGGCAGCACCCGGGCCTCGGCCACGTCCACGCCGTCGAGGCTCTTCACGGGGTAGATCGTGATCCGGTCGAGCGTGGGCATGTTTCGCATTTTAGGCCCCAGAAACCGCAGGGAATCACGGATTGTTCCGGGAGGGGGTGCCCCTGCCATCGCGCCGGGCTATGGAAGCAAGCGGAGGCAGGGATGCCGAAGCGCCGCGGACATGCAGTGAGCGGAGGCCGGGAAGGCCGCAGCGAACGTCCGGCGAGGTGGCAGGGGCATCCCCGACCCTCGCTCGCCTACATCCGGAAATTGAACGTCTGCCACAGGAGCCGCAGGAGCCAGCCGCCCACCGTGCGGCTGCCCACCGCGATCCGGGCCGTGCCCCGCATGCCCGGCGTGAGCACGGCGTCGGTGTCGTCGAGCGTCATCATCGCCTCGTAGCTCGTCGAGATCGGCACCTCACGGCCCGACGGGTCGGTCTCCGTCGGCACCTGCCCGCCGGCCTTCACCGAGAGCCGCTCCGAGCCGTTCTCGATGTGCGTCTCGGCGATCTCGGCCACCGTGCCCGTGAACGTCTGCCAGGCAAAGGCGTCGAGCTTCAGGGCCACCGGCTGCCCCTTCTCCACGAACTCCACCTCCGACTGGTCGACCACCATCACGGCCTCGAACCGCTGCGGATCGCCCACCATGCACAGCACCGTGCCCTCGACGAACGTGGCCCCGAGATTCCGGTCGTCGAGCGTGTTGCCGCTCCAGGCCGGCAGCTTTCCCGTGGCGTCGGGCTGCGGCTTGACGCCCGGGGCCGGCAGGACCACGCCATCCCGCGGCGCCACGAGCACGAGATCGCGGCGGTCCTGCCGCTTCTTCTCGAGCTTCTCGCGGTCGGTCTTGAGCAGTTCCTCCGCCGTGCCGATCTCCAGGGCCGCCGCCGGGTCGATGAACCGCTCCCGCTGGAGGCTGTCGAGCCGGACCTCGTACTGGGCCACCTTTCCCTCGAGTTCCGCGATCTGCAGGTCGAGGTCGAGGCTCGAGAGCCGGGCGAGTTCCTGTCCCTTTTGCACCACGTCGCCAGGCTTGACGAGCAGTTCGGCGAGCATCCCGGGCACGCTCACGTAGACCGTCTCCTCCCCGCGGGGCCGCAACTCCGCGGCGCACCACACCCGCTGGGGCAGCGGGATCAGGGCCACCGCCGCCGCCACCGTCGCGGCCACCACGGCCGTCGCCGCCAGATTCAGACTCTTCACCTCGTCGCGCCTCCCGGGAACCTTCAGAAACTTGATCATCCCCTGCAGCGGCCGCACCACCAAGCCCCACAAGGCTCCCGCGGCCAGCACCTTGCCGAGCACCTCCAGCCGGTACGGCTTGAAGACGTTCCACACGAACAGAAAGATCGACGCCGTCACCAGCCAGCTGTAGACGCTCGAGGCCACGGCGTAGAGGGCGAACAGGCCGAGATTCCGCTGCGGCAGGAAGGGGTCCTCCGGCTGCTCGATCCCCAGGCACCACTTGCTCGCCAGCCGGCCGAGGATCGTGTTGGCCTTCTGCCGCAGGTTCGGGATCTCGAGGATGTCGGAAAGGATGTAGTAGCCGTCGTAGCGCAGCAGCGGGTTGGCGTTGAACAGGATCGTGGACACGCTGGAGACGAACATCACGTCGAGGCAGAGCTGGTTGAAGATGCCGGCGTGGGAGTTCCACCACAGGTAGGTGGCGATCGCGGCGATGATCACCTCGACGTACATCCCGGCCGCCCCGATCGCCGCCCGCTTCCACTTGCTCGGCAGCATCCAGCTGTCGGAGACGTCGCAGTAGAGGCAGGGCGTGAACACCAGCAGCATCATCCCCATCTCGTGGCACTCGCCGCCGTAGTGCTTGCAGGACAGGCCGTGGCCGAACTCGTGGAGGATCTTCGTCACGGCCAGCGCGATCCCCAGGTAGAGCCAGTTGCCCGCGGCGAAGAACTGGTTGAACTCGGGGAGTTTCGCCCGGAAGACGTCGAAGTTCCCGAGCACGAGCAGCACGGCGCTGGCGACGAAGCACAGCGCCGCGACGATCGCCGGCGGCGTGAACAGCCAGCCGAACCAGGGGTCGAGCCGCGCCAGGATCCGGTCGGGATCGATCCCGCGGAACCGCAGCGACATGATGTTGGAGATCCAGGCGACCCACTGTTTCCAGAGCCGCTGCCGCCGCCGCTCGAAGAGCTGGGGCCCCTGCCCCGGCCGGTCGCCGATCACGAGCCCCGAGCGGTGGAGCGTGGCGATGAATCGGGCCAGTTCCTCGACGGTGATCCGCCGCGGCGGGAAGCGGGCCTCGAAGTTCTCCTTGAGCGCGTCGAGGCTCGTCTGGCCGTCGAGCATCTCCAGGAGCGCGTATTCCTCGGGCCGGAACCGGAAGTAGGCCAGCGCGATCGGATCCTTTACGACCCACCAGGCCTGACCCTGGTGGACCTGCCGGTTGACGATGAGATCGCCGCGGCGGCGGAGGCCCACCGGGCGGGTCGTGCTCGCGCGGAAGGCGTCGGCCGTGGCCATGGCGTCCTGGCGGCTACTTGCGGACCGGCGGCAGCGGCGGCTTGCCGGAGTGGACCGTCATCGTCACCGTCTTGCCGGGCCGCAGGAGCCACTGCTGCGAGACCTCGCCGCGGCGGTTTTCCACCTCGGCCACGACGCGGTAGTCGCCGCCGCTCTCGTCGAGAGGGCTGACGAACACCATCCGCCCGGGGAACGTCTCGCGGCGGTCCATGGCGAGCGTCACCTGCACCGTCACCGGTCGGTCGCGGATCTGGTCGGGATCCCACTTCGAGGCATCGACGTAGCCCTCGACCTTGACCTTGTCGGTGCGGACGACGCGGGCCAGCGGGTCGCCCGGCTGCATCCACTCGCCCTGGTGCGGGAAAACCTGCACCACGACGCCGTCGAGGGGCGACGTGATCCGCCGCCGCTCGATGCCGTTCTCGGCCGCCTCCACCTCGACCCCCTTCGAGGCCGCGGCGAGCGTGGAAAGCTTCCGCTCGAGTTCGGCCTGGCGGATCTGCAGGCCGGTCTTCTCCCACTCGAGCTTGAGCCGGTCCCGCTCCACCTCGGTGACCGAGCCCGGCGACTGGCGGTGCGCGTTCTCTGCCTTCTCCCATGCCTTCTGGGCGACCGCCTCGGCCTTCTGCGAGTAGAGCAGGTCGACGTCGCTGGCCGCCTTGGCCTCGGCCTGGTCATACTCCGCCTTCGCCTTGCGCTTCTCCATCTGCGGCTGGTTGTCGTCGATCCTGGCGATCACCTCGCCCTTGGTGACGGTGTCGCCCTCGCGGATGGGCAGTTCGACGAGCACGCCCGCCTCGCGGGCCGGCACTTTGGCCTCGTCCATCAGCGAGACGAGGCACCGCTCGAGCAGCGGCTCGCCCTCCGCCGCCGGGGCCGCACCCGCGGCCAGGCAGGCCACCGTCAGGGCCATCATGCACGTGCTCCGCCGCATCATCCGCTCCTTTCGCGTCACGCCATTCACCACAGCCGGAAGAGGACCTGCGTCTGGATGAACGACAGCAGGTCGTGGAACCACACGTAGCCGAGGGGCCGCTTGCCGCAGGCGATCCGGGCTGTGACGCTCGCCCCGGCCCCGAGCTCCTCCTTCTCGTGCAGGTCCGGGTCGATCGTGACGCGGACGAGCACCGTGTTGCCCTCCTCGCCCCGCACCTCGGCCTGCTCGTGGATCTCCTTCACCGCGCCACGGTGCCGCGTGCCGGGGTCGGTGGCCAGGATGTAGTCCACCACGAGGTCGCGGCCGGCCTGCTTGGCCTCGGCGGCCGCCCGGTTGACGTGGCCGAGCCGGTCGTCCGGCATGTGGATCTCCAGTTCCCAGGGGCCGGTCTTGTCGGCCACGCTGAGAAGCGACTGCCCCTTCTCCACCGGCCGCAGCAGCAGCCGGTCGCGGACCTGCCAGGTCACGACCACGCCGTCGATCGGGCTGCGGACCTGGAGGTCTTCCTTCTTCTTCTCGTACAGCGCCTGCTGGTCGCCGAGGCTCGTGAACTCCCGCGCCAGCCGGGCCCGCTCGCCGTAGAGCCGGTTCTTCTCGGCGTCGGTCAATTTCTCGTTCTTGAGGCTGCGCTCGGTGGCCACGAGCTGTTCGTTGGCGGTCGCCTTGCGGCCGATGACGTCGGTCATCGCCACGTCGAGTTCCGTGTTGCGGAGCGTGGCCAGGAGCTGGTCCTGCTTCACGGTCGCACCGTGTTCGATGCCCGGCTCGACCTTTTCGACCACGCCGTCGATACCGGCGAACACGTCGCGACGGTGGACCGGCTCGAGCGTGCCCTTGCCCTCGAGCCGCAGCTCGGCCGGCACGAAGATCAAGGCCGCGATGGCGGCGAGCGTCGCCAGCGCGGCGGCCACTGTCCGCGGCAGGTTGCGGGCCGTCGTCAGCACCCGCGACTTGCCGATCAGGTCGAGGAGCGGGTAGAGCGGCAGGCTCGTGTGGGCCAGCGCGTTGGCGATGGCCACCTTGCCATGCTCGGCGACGAGATCCACGCGGGTCCGCCGGCCGGCGTCGATGGCGGCCGACTGGAACCACTCGGCGACGATCGCCCCGATCGGCTCGGGCGCGGCCCGCGGCGCGGCCTCCGCCTTGGCCACGGCCACGGCGTCGACGCCCCCCGGCTTGACCACCGGCGTGGGCCGCGGCTTCTCCAGCGGGATCACGGCCAGGGCCGTGGCATGGGACTCGTCGATGTAGTGCTCCAGTTCCTCCTCGATCTGCGGCGGCAGCTCGCGGCCCGGGTCCGGATGCCAGAGCGGGTCGCCCGCCCGGGCCACCACGCGGACGAGCGCCTCGATCGCCTGCACGGCCGAGGCCCGCCGCTCGACCGACTCCTGACCGCTGACGGCCTCGAGCCGCAGTTTCCTGCGCCGCTTCACGAGCACGCTCACCCGGTCGCAGCCGATGATCCGCCGGGCCTCGTTGGCCAGCACGAACGCCGTGGCCACGGGATCGAGCGACTCGTGCACGGCCCGGCTGAACCGCTCCACCTGGGAAAGGGCCGTCTGCTGCGCGTCGAGCGCCACGAGCTGCTGGCTCTGCGACCGCCGCTGGACGTAGCCGCTGGCCACGCCGCCGAGCTGCTCGAGGAACCGCAGGTAGCCCCGCTGCACGTCGTCGGACGCGGCGTGGTGAAAGACCTCGATGAGGCCCGCCCGCCCGTCGGCCTTTTCGACCGGCACGGCGACCACGAGCAGGTCGGAGGCATTGGTCGCCAGCGGCTTGCCGTCGGGGCCCGTCACCTGGGCCCGCGGCGGCACGATCAGCCCCGTGGGCGCGCCGAAGAGCGCCTGCACGAGGCCGTTGTGGGCCTCCTGGGCCTCGGGGTTCGCCGCGATGCCCGTGTGCTCGACGCCGGCGTGGCAGACCGGCTCCACGCGGCCGCCCTCGCCGACGAGCCAGACGAGCCCGCCCACGGCCTCCATGGCCGCCATCGCGCGCTGCAGCAGCCCCGAGAAGAACTCGGCCTCGGCGACGTCGCCGCCGGCCAGCCGCTCCACCTCCGCGATGATCGCGAGGATGTGCGAACGGGCCCGCTCGACCTCGAGGGCCTCTTCCGTGGTGCTGCTCATGCCGGGAGGGCTCCGCCGCGGCCGCTTCAGGCCTTGGCTTGATGCACGATCCGCTTCTGGACGTCGGTCTCGAGCATGCCGAAGGCCTGCTCGTGACGCTGCACGGCCATGACGAGCGCCGCCGCCAGCCGCTTGGCCGTGAAGAAGTTCACGATGATCCGCTGCGTGAGCTGGATGGTCTCGGGCGAGACTCCCGCGACCTGCTTGTTGAGGCCGAAGTCGACGATCAGTTCCTCGGGCGTGCCGGTCACGCGGCAGAAGTTGGCGTAGGTGGCGACGATGTGGGACTCGTCGACGGGCACCGGCATCGACTCGGCGGAACGGGACTGCTCATCGGCCATCGGGAAAATCTCCGCAAAGGGGAAGGGAAAGGTCTCTCGGCCGGAAGGCCGGGGGTCGCAAGTCTACCCGCGCCCTGCAAATCGGCCAATAAATGGGTCAGTTCCAGCCGTGCCGTCGCAGCCAGCCATGGGACACGAACCGCCGGGCGAGCGCGCGGAACGCCCTGGCGGCCTCGCGTTGCCAGGGCCCCGCGTCACCCGGTGCACTGACTTCGATGCCGCCGAACCGCAGCCGGCAGGGCCAGCCCCGGGCAGCGGCCACGGCATCGAACCGCTCGGCGATCCGCAGCGTCCAGGCCGCACCGAGCGTCTCGCGGAGGGCCAGAAAGGGCGGGTC
>SXGQ01477924.1_pt1 | contig 18282 bp, 16 predicted proteins | sample 3178371 | NCBI WGS metagenome assembly SXGQ01 (sample SAMN11356859, study PRJNA531348) | freshwater metagenome | isolation source: freshwater sample F1-20 | place: China: Fuxian Lake, Yuxi | collected 2017-12-25 | reverse complement strand
TGAAAATCGTGAGGTCGACGGTTCGATCCCGTCCCCAGCCACCAGAACTTCTCTTCTAGTTATCCGTAGTTCTGATAAATCCAAAAAAGAGAATAAGCCAGAGAGCTCCTGCAAAGATTGTCATTAGCCGCTCTATTGAATAATTATGAATACTGAAAAATAGTTTTGCAGGGGCCTTTAGCTCAGTCGGTAGAGCAACGGACTTTTAATCCGTGGGTCGTCGGTTCGATCCCGACAGGGCCCACAAACTTCGATTAATTACTCCATTTTTTGAATATCATCAAAAATGCGAGAGGGAGGAGGCTGACAGCCATTAATTCAATTGGAATCTGTTATCAGATTCACAAAACATTCTGCAGAATATTTCGAAGACAGCTTTTTTGATGCAGAGGAACTCATTCTCGTCAATAAATCAATATCATTGGAGATTGAGTGAACTTTTGTTATCAAATCTTCAGCGCTTTCAAACACAATATAGTCTTCCTGTGGTGTAAGAATTTCAGTTAAGATCTTCTCATTGGTAGAAAAAAGTACCGCCCCAGAAGCAATTGTCTCTAGCACTCGATTCGTTACCGCTCCAATGCCTCCGTGATTTGAGAAATTTAAGCCAATTTTTGAAGATCTCAATACGTTTAACATTTGAAGATACGGAGGGCGATATTTTTTTGAATTTGGGCCAGATTGGAACCCACAGATTTCAAACCCATTCACTCGTAAAGCTTCTAAATACCCACTTCTCTCTTGATGACCAATAGAGCTATCAATGACTCCAAAAAAACAAATTGTCTCACTTCTTTCAAACTCATCAAAATTGTAGAACATTTTTTTGGGAAAGACAGGGAATGGAAAAAATATAAATTCAGCTCCACTTTTAGATACTTTAGCATATTTCAAGATTCTCAATGTTGGATCATCTGCAACGACATGTCGAGTAATGACTGTGAGAGTCGGAACGATCCTTGCTTCTATAGAGTTTTCGTCAAATGTCTCAAACCATACACATAAGAAAGAAGAAATACGTTGCAATAAAGCAACCAAACTAATATTAGGAAACCGCGTCAAATACTGGTAGTCAATCAAAATGATTTGTATTTTGTATCTCAGATGCAAGTGCAGAACTCTTAATAAATAGAAAATACTTGGAATAGTCTTTTTGATTTCAATTTCAAAAAAAGCAAATTTAGTATCTGCTTTAGAAAGTAAGTCAAAATATACTTTTACTCGATCCTCAATCCCATTCGAAACCTTGTTCCTAATTGCCACTATAGCCATTTCCTTTGGGGGACATCTCTTGACAAAAAGCTGTATGAAAACAATTGTGAATCGAGCAAGAAGTATCACCGAAGTTAGGTCGATTAGTCTAATTAGTGATCTTATGTGCGTAATCAAATTGAGTTACTCTCCTTTAGACCCAGAGCAAAGTTTAAGACCAATCTTGCGTCAGGACCATCTTGAAAACCCCTGATAATCTGATCATCATTAGGCCCGAGAAAACGACTCTTACTACCGATGTGAAATGCTATTTCCTCTAGTGAGACAAAATTCTTGGCACCAATCTCAAATAAATCAGTCGAAAAGTGGCACAAATTTGAAGCAAAAAATTTACCTATCCATGCAATGTCTGCATAGGAGTATTTGGTGTCTTTTGCGTAAAAAATATCTCTGCTATGAACTAGGTCATGTAATGTGTCACGAGTTCGAGTGCCTCCGTACATGGGCCCCAAACGCAAGATTGTTGCATTTAGGACTTTCCTAACGATTTGCTCACACTTTAACCTATTACTTCCGTATGGTGTATTCGGTGCAGTTCTACAAGAAAGGGATGAAACTAGAAAAAATCGGTTAAAGTTAAACTCTCTAAGGATAATACGAGTCTTTTCAACGGTTTCATGGTAATCATCCTGAGGGTTAGAATTTGCATAAAATCGTCCCGCAGGATTGCCCGAATGAATCAAATAATCAAATCGTAGTTTTCTTATTTCGTTATCCTCGAAGGAGTGTCTATTAATGCCTACTGTGTGAATTGATGAGCGCTCTTTTAGCGCTTGAAAAATGGCACTTCCAACAAACCCTTGAAAACCAAGGACGCCTACAGTTATCATTGCGTTGAAGAATTTAATAAATCAACATAAATGATAGGCGTTGCACATTCATCCCAAGGTTTCGTAATAAGTGCAACACATTTCGCATCGGTTATAGCTTGAATTGCATGCGGGACAAATGGCGCTGACTTAATTACTGATCCTTCACCAAGTAGCATATTCATCACCTCTCCGTTTTCTGGATTCAATGTAAATACTGCTATTGTTCCTTCGACCACCATAAAATACTCAGTAAATTCAGGATGGTAATGATTTCCTCGAATTTTACCAGCGTTGAAATAAACTAGGTTAAATTCCCTTATATCTTCGTCAGGAATCCAAGTAAAAATACCGCCACGTCCGTCTTTCAAAGTTTCTGGATTGGATTTGCTTAATAGTATTTCGATACCTCCGAACCAGTTATTCATCAAGTTCTCCTAACATACAAGACCTCGGGTTTTGGCAAGGGAATAAAAATTTTAAGTTCGGCGTTGTCATCACATAACTCTCCAAGTCTGGCTATGAAATAATCCTTATAATAATAAGGTAACAACATTATTGCTGAAGAGTCTGGTCGAAAATTAGATTCACTTACAATTGGAATTCGGCTTCCCATAGTTATCGTTCCTATTTTCTTTTGGTTATTGTCAACTATATACTTCATAGTGTTAGAGTTGATGTCTAGGGCTTGTAATATCATGTTCCCTTTAGTCGAGGCCCCAAAGCCAATTACAAAACCAAAATCGTCAACGAGTTTGCTATACGTTTGCCTCGCTTCTATCTTCCACATTTTGAATTGCTCCCCAAAGCTCATCAACTTGATAGGGTCGTTAAGCCGCAATTGTTGTTCAATTCTCAGTATTTCGCCAACGGAGGCATCGACTTTGAATTTAGTGCTTGACTCTCTAACTATGCTAACGCGCAAACTCCCACCATAAAGTGGAATAATTTCAGCTGAAATAATCCTTAAGCCAAATCGACTAACGAGAAAATGCAGTGAGAATAAAGAAAAATAGCTTATGTGTTCATGTACTACATTATCGAAGACATTATTTTGATACATGCTTCCGACATATGACATTTGTAAGAAAAATACTGTGTCATTGTTCATAATTTGTTTAATGTCTTCGCAAAAGTTCATAAGATCCTGAACTTGATAGAATACTGCACTCGAAAAAATACATTTAGGCGCATCATTAGTTATTGCATGGTAGGCCGCTCTCGAAAATTTAGAATTTATATAATTATAATCAGGAGAGGCGAAAACTTGATTAATGTCGGATGCAACGTCAATATTCACTAACTTATATCCTTGGCCTTGAAAATTACTTAAAAGGGTTCCATCATTTCCTCCGATATCAAGAATTACATCACCTTTTTGTAAGTCAATTTGCTTAAGTGAAGAGTCAATGAAGTCTTTCAACTCTCGGCCCATTGTAGCTGTTGTCCCCGTTTGATAAGGATACTCTCTATAAACAAAACTTAAGTCTAGAATATGACTAAGTTGGACAAGGCGACATTTTGAATTAGAACAAATAGCTAAATCTAAAGAACTTCTCTCATAGAGAGAGTCGTCTAATTCAGGTTTTAAGTAGACAGCGCTAGGATATTGATTTCCGATTTCACAGGTATTTGGATCTAACAGCGAGTCACAAGATATACACTTGGTCATAAATAAATTATAGTGTATAACATTGGTATGTGGACTCGAGTAAGGATTAAATATGGCTGTGTCATTAGTTATTGGTGGAAGCAGTCAGATAGCTTTTTATGTTATTAAAAAGAGCCTTGACCGAGGAGAAGAAGTAATTGCAACTTTTCGATCACAAAACTCACTACAAGAGAGGTTACAGCATTTAGCGTCTGCACATGTCGATTTACGTAGGCTAACAACAATTATCATTGAATCTTTATCAGACTTTGACATAGATCATGCAATTAGTTCATTTTCAATCGACCTTATCTACTATTTTTCAGCTATTAATTTGCCATCAACAGTGGAAATGAGCATAGAAGATTCACGTTTAATGCGTAGAGTCCACGTTGATGCAACAAGTGAGATTTTAAAAGTCTTAACAAAACATTCATTGACCAGAGCAGTGTTTGCCTTATCAAGTAGCATATTTAAGCCATTAGAATTCAAGGATAGAAATATCGGAGTAAACTCGGCACCTAACCCGAGCGACTTGTATGGCAAGACAAAATTAGAATCTTGGGAAAGAATCAAGTTGCACCGGTCAATTTATGGCTCACAAGTCTCAGGATTGGTTCTGTTTAACTATGAATCAAGTTATAGAATGGGAAGTAACCGAAGTAATTTTCTGATTCACAAATTAGCTAAAGACTTGGCAGAGATTAAGGCGGATAGAAGAAATGAGTTTTCTGTCAATAGTTTTTCAAGCAGAAACGATTGGTCGCACGCAATTGACATAGCAGATGGAATCTTGGAGGTAGCCAAATCAAAAAATTTAAAGGATTATGTAATAGGAAGTGGATTTGGCCAGAGTATCAAGCAAATTCTAGAAGAGTCCTTACTTATGATTGATGACAAACAATTGAACAAACGATGTAGTTTTCTCATACCTGAAGAGATTTCGTACGAGCCTTGTGTCATTGCAGAAATCGATCCAATAACAGAACTTCTGGGAAGGTCGTTTCAGGGCCGAGTATCTCAAGTAGTTCAGTTCGAGTATATGCGCTTGCTCAAAAGTTGATTCTGATCAAAGTCTTCTAACACTCCTGAACATTAAGCAATAAGGACCGCTTTTACCCAATAGATGATGAGCGATACGAAAACGAATCCTGAAGGTAGTCTCATGACCTTGTCATTTAAGGACAGACGTATCCGCAAACCTGCAAATATGTTATGTCATTGAGTGAGTCGGATAACTGAAAAATAGATTTAGACCCTCATGATTGGAATTCCTTTACTTGGATGCAAAGTATTAATTTTCGGTGTAATTGGCTTATACGAAGCATTTCGGTAGTGGTCGTGGTTTATGGTATCTTCGGAGGCGGAGAAATCGTTCCCCCGATTCAAGAGTAAAAGACTTAATCAATTCCTCCATTTTCTGAAACCTTTACGATTTAGTTAAATCTGTATCACTTATGACTGTAATTTACATTTAGAAAAGTTTTTTAAGGGATTGTATTGCATAACGTGTTTCTGGATTTTGGATTTCTGCATATGCGGATTCCTCTATAGGTAAGGCGCAATTTATCCGACCATTAAGCTATCAAAGACTTGAGTAATATAAGATGCAAAAATCTTTATATTTTTGTGAAAAAGTGAATACTCTCACTTTAAGACAAATTAGGTTTGATTTGATTGAAATTTCAGGTTATAAACGCTTCTTTATTTAATGCGTACAACTTTATTGTATTTTAGTTAAATCATGATCAACCATCAAGCGTGCTACATCATCCCAATGGGTTTTTGCTTTCCATCCAATGGTATCTTCTGCCAATTGCGGCATACCAATCAAGGCACTTACCTCTGTAGGACGAAGATATCTTGTGTCAATTCTGAGGTATTTTTGGTAATCCAAACCAACATGTTCAAATGCTACTCTGCAAAAATCTTCGACAGTTGCGCCTACGCCTGTTGCTAATACCAGATCTACAGGTTCACTCTGCTGAAGTATTTTCCACATGCCCTCAACATATTCTGGAGCATAACCCCAATCTCTAATTGCCTTAGTTTCACCCAAATAGATTTCACTCCTTTTTCCATTCACTATCTCACTGACAGCACGTGAGATTTTACGCGTGACAAAAGTTTCTCCTCGTCTTGGAGATTCATGATTGAAGAGAATTCCATTCACTGCAAAAATGCCAAAAGCTTCACGATAGTTTTGCGTAACCCAGTAAGAGTATAACTTTGCAGCAGCATAAGGACTTCGAGGTTTGAATTCAGAAATTTCTGATTGAGGAGGTGGCGTGGATCCAAATAATTCTGAAGTAGATGCTTGATAGAACTTTGTTTTTAAACCTGCTGCCCGAATTGCCTCTAGTAAACGAATAGTGCCAAGGCCACCAACATTTCCGGTGTATTCCGGTAAGGTAAAGGATAAGTGGACGTGACTCTGGGCGGCTAAGTTGTATATTTCGTCAGGCTGAATCTCGTGAAGGAGATTCACCAAGTTCACCCCATCAAGCATGTCCCCATAATGTAATGTGACTAGGGGATCTGGATTATGAGTGTCCAGGAGGAGATGATCTATTCGACTTGTATTGTTGAGCGAAGAAGTTCTTCTACGAATTCCGTGAACTTTGTAATTCTTCTTTAGCAAAAGTTCAGCCAAGTAAGAACCATCTTGGCCAGTAATTCCTGTTATAAGAGCTGTCTTTCTCACCACTCTAGTCTACACTAAACAATTAGATAAATTGAACCTTCTCGAAGATTTCCGATTCACAGTCCGCAAGTATCATGATTCTCTGTGAGAAGCAAGGTCACTTTGTGAAAAGACCAGGTACGCATTATAAATAAGTTGCTGTCAAGAAAAACACTTAACAAGTCAATAGCAGAACTAAAGTACGAACACTAGTATCAGATAGTCGATTATAATGCATAGTTCTATTGATCTTATATCGTCAAGAAAATTTTAAGTTCAAAAAAATTTCATTTTTAGGAAATAGTTATATAGATTACAAGGCAAGCCAGCAGTAGAGGTGAAAACTTCAAGATATGTCAATTCTGAAACCTTTCAGACATCCTTTGATCAACTGTTTCAATTTTTACTCTAACCCCGTATGATAACTCTGTGCAGGAAAACTCAAGTCGAGAGAATCATATCTCTCCAACATTGATTTTACTGGATGGTATCTCTGGAACTGGAAAGACTATGTTGATGAGAGTTTTGGATGCTCTAGAAGATACAAGTCCACCGTGTTTTGACTATTCACTAGAGCAACTAGTTATCATGGGCTCTCAGGGCAGAATTCAATCTGATGATTTAAAAACACTTATTTCTTTGCACATTGATCAGCTCTTTTACGATCAAAGTATTTCAAGAGAAATCAATTTACGATTTTCTGACTTGAGCTCAGTACTGCGCAGTACCAAGAGACTGAGCTACTTAAGAAAACTTTTTCTGTCAGATGAGAAAATTGCTTTTAATAGTATTTTAGTTGATAAGGGCAGTGTTACGATTGTCGTCCATCAACTTTTGAATACCACGACTTCTTTGGATCAAATCTATCGAGGTCAGCTGAAGCGTGTCTTGTGTGTCCGACATCCTTATTACCTTTTTGAGCACTGGCGTAAATGTGTTGAATATTTTGGTACAAATCCTAGGGACTTTACTCTGACACTTGGGCCTTTTAGTGTTCCTTGGTTTATAGATTCTGACGCGAGATACTTCTCAAGACTCTCCAACGAAGATAAGGCAGCAGAATGTATAGCTGCATTAGTTCGAAGGCAAGAAGAACTTATTTTAAGTACTCCTAATTTATATACCATCGACTTCGAAAAATTTGTCTTGACACCTGATAAATATCTATCTGGGATTGAAAAATATTGTGGAAAAAAACTTGGCAATATTGAAAAAATTCTAAAGAAGGAAAATGTGCCTCGACACCATATCAACTCAACTAGGAGCCTAGATATCTATCGTAAATATAATGCTCACCGATTGAAGACTGACAAGAACCATGAGGAAGATTACTATCACTTAAAGTCTTTTATTAAGGGTCAAGTTAAGACGGTAACTTTTGATAGACTCGAAGAGATTGCTGACCTATATGAAACACGATTTGGACTTTGGTTTGATTAATTTTATGCACACTACTCAGAACAAATTCAGAATCTTGGTAAGTAGTCCACCTATGGTTTTGAATCAAGAGTTGTTCATTACTAGGCAGGCCGATCTTGGCCTTGAATCTACCTATTTGTCAAGCCCTCAAACTCTGTCATTAGATCGCTTAAAGAGGATAATCCTGGGTTTCGATGGTTGGATAATTGGAGATGACCCGTGTCCAAGAAGTTTGCTAGAAATTGCGAGTAATGGAAGACTTAAAATAATTGTTAAGTGGGGAATTGGTCTAGATAACATTGACCTGGAAGCGGCTGAAGAATTGGGCATAATTGTAAAAAACACTCCTAGGATGCTTGGCAATGAAGTTGCAGATTTAGCTTTAACATATATGAACTGCTTGGCAAGAAATGTGATTTCAGTTCACGATTCGGTGCGAGGGGGTAATTGGAGTAAGCCCACAGGTATATCTCTTAGTGGGAAGAAAGTAGGCATTGTTGGCTTTGGCGATATAGGACAGAGCTTGCATAAAAGGCTAATCGCTGCAGACATGAAAATTATTGTCTATGAAGTAGATTCTTTTGCAAAGAGAGACTTCTCGCATATTGATTTTGCTAAATGGCCAAACCAGCTAGAAGATTTAGACTTTCTAGTTTTCTGTTGCCCTTTGACCCGAGATACTCTCTATATGTTTGATATACACTTATTGAAAAAAATAAAGAATCCACTTTTCTTAATAAATGTCTCTCGAGGAGAAATAGTTGCAGAGGAGGTATTAGTCTCGGGCTTAGAAGAGGGTAGATTCCGAGGTTTAGCATTAGATGTGTTTGAAACTGAACCCTTGGCGGAAAATAGTGGCCTTCGCAAATTTAACAATGTAATTTTTGGAACGCATAATGCATCAAATACGCTTGAAGCTGTCATTCGCGTAAGCAATAATGCTTTAGAGAAGATGAGGGCAGCTCTGGACGCTAGGTCGTAGAACTTAGCCATATCTCTCTTAATGCGGGGAGGAACTCCCTTTTAGGACTCCAGCCGAGATGTTGTCTTGCCTTTGAATTATCTAAGCAATTCCTTAGCGTGGCTCCTAATTCGGGTTCTTGCCAAACTGGCTCTAGATCTGAACCCGTGATTTGCTTTAAATTCGAAAAAACTTCAATGAGCGATCTTTCTTGCATTGAAGATATATTTAAACGAGTGCCTACCGGATTATTCAGGGAAAGTATAAATGCATCACTCACGTCATCCACATGAATAAAATCTCGAGTAACTTTTTGCCCAAAGAGCTCCAGAGGAGAATTCTCTTTTAGCGCCATCAGCATAGATGATATGACTCCAGTTTTATGAGTTTTCAAAGGACCATAGGTATTAGAGATAGCAAGTGAGGTCCATTTGTGTCCGAACTCGAGGGACTGCTGAGCTACATAGCACTCTGCTGCTACCTTAGAAATTGCGTATGGAGATTCACAGCTTAAAGGACTATTTTCCGTGAAAGGTTTTGTGCATACAGGGCCATAGATTGCACCAGAAGTTGCGAAAGTTATAGTTACTTCTTTCCTATCACTCAGGCCGCGCATTAGATTTAATGTACCTAAGGCATTTGTTTTCATGTCAAACACAGGGTCAATAAAACTCTCCTTGAGTTTGCGAGTTCCCGCAAGATGAATTACATAATCTGGATTAATGTCTCTGATTACTTGGTGCGAATCTGGGAAACTCAAATCTACTTTAACATCATTTGATAGGTGATTTTTCCCTAAGGTGATAATCTCGTAAAGATCAGAGAAAGTTAACTTGCTAACCAAGGAACTTCCAATGGAGCCACTCGCCCCAGTGAGAAGTAAAATTGGCTTTTTTTTCAAGTCACTATCTGACTAAATTAGACCTGTAGAAACTAAGAGTTGCAAGAAACTTTGATCAGTCAACCAATCTTTGTTTGTGTCACTTCGATATACAAAGTCTGGTGGGACCGTCTGCTGATGGCCAGAGTAGTTTCTCATGAGTGAGGGTGAAATAATTCGATAGTGATTATCGAACATTAAAGTGTAAGAACTATCGTCTTCTGTAATCATAATCTCGTGCAGTTTTTCACCAGGCCTAATTCCAATTTCTACCGTTGGTACATTTGGGGCAATAACTCTTGCCACATCTATAACTTTGAAGCTTGGAATTTTAGGAACATAAATTTCTCCTCCGGACATTGTCTCTAATGAAGTGAAGACCAAGTCCACTGCCTGATCAAGAGTGAGCCAGAATCGAGTCATTCGGTTATCAGTTATTGGGATCAGACCCTCCTTTGCTTTTTCAAGGAAGAATGGGATAACACTTCCTCGAGATCCCAATACATTGCCATAACGAACTACTGAAAATTGAGTCGAAGAAGTCTCTTGCATAAAATTCCCAGCAAGCATCAATTTGTCTGAGCAAAGTTTGGTTGCTCCGTAAAGATTTGCTGGATTTGCTGCTTTGTCTGAACTCAAGGCAATAACCTTGGCCACATTATTTTCAATTGCTGCCCTTACGACGTTTTCAGCACCCAGAACGTTAGTTTTTATTGCCTCCATGGGATTGTTCTCTGCGGCAGGAATTTGCTTCATGGCCGCAGCATGAATTATGAAGTCAATGCCTTGAGATGCCTGACAAAATCTTGCATAATCTCTTATGTCACCTAAAACAAAGCGAGCTTTTGAAGATTTCAATTGATTATGTAATTCAAACTGCTTGAGCTCATCTCGACTGTAGACAACTACTTCAGCAACTGCGTCGTCGGATAACAGCCTAGTGATAAAACGTTGACCAAAAGATCCTGTGCCGCCGGTGATTAATATCCGGGCGCCCTTTAGAGCAGACAACACTATTCCTCCTTCGGTATAGTCAGAGTTCAGATGTTTATCCTACACAGTTTCGATTTACAAAGGAATCTCATTATGATTCGGTCATGAAAGTGTTTTTGCCGATTAAAGAACATAGCGAGCGCATACCTGCGAAAAATTTCAAGCCACTTAGGGGTATACCCTTATATTTATGGATTTTGAGCTCAATTTTAGAGGTTCCTTCAGTTACCGAAGTTTGCATTGATACTGACTCCGAAAATGACGAGCTTTGGGCCTTGGATTCACATCCACGAGTTCAAGTAAAAGAGAGGTCGAAGAATCTAATTGGAGATCACGTTTCAATGAATCTACTGATTGAAGACTACGTCCGTCACTTCAACGAGTCAGAGGAAATTTTGATGACGCATGTTACTAATCCGTTCCTGACTTCAAGGACAATTGCAAGTGCAATACAACATTTTAGTGAAGTTAAAGAGCATGGTTTTGATTCTATTTTTTCGGTGACTAGATTCCAAGGACGATTCTATGACGAAAATCTCTTTCCTATAAATCATAATCCACGAGAATTGCACAGAACTCAAGATTTGAGCCCTGTGTATCTTGAGAATTCTTGCTACTACATTTTTACTAAGAGATCATTTTTAGGGAGCCAATCTCGAATTGGTTTGCGCCCAAAAGAGAGTCTAACCTTTGGGATAGAATCACATGACATTGATACTCCTGAGGATTGGATTATGGCCGAGTTGTTTGCCCAAACTCTTAGTTCGCTACCGAGGATTCCAACATGCTAAAACAAAAAAAGAGCGCGGTAATCATTACGGGTTCATGCGGTGGCATTGGCCGGGAACTTTGCAAAAGCTTCTTTGAGTCTGGTTACAAAGTTATCGCAATTGATTCTCAAGATGCAATCCCAGGATTAGAAATAGATGCGTTCATTCAAATGGATTTAACGAAAATATTAAATGATGCATCTGCAAAACAAGATTTAAAGAATTTCATCATTGACGTAAGCAAAGGAGGTGTATTAAAAGGCTTAGTGAACAATGCTGCCATACAAATTGTTCGTTCATTCGAAGACCTTACTGAAAACGATTGGAAAACTACACTTGATACGAATCTATTGGTTCCCTTTGTATTGTCGCAACTTTTTCTGGAGCCCCTGACAGTTGGCTCGGGCTCAATTCTAAATATAAGCAGCATTCATGCTAATCAAACAAAGCGGTACTTTGCTGCATATGCCACCAGTAAAGCAGCCTTATCTTCGATGACGAGATTATTGGCAATCGAATTGGGAAATCGAATAAGAGTGAATGCTATTGAACCAGGAGCAATCTCCACAGAGATGCTTGAGCAAGGATTTAAAAATTCTCCCGGAAAGAGAACTCAACTCGATGCCATGCAACCAATGAAGAGAATCGGAACTCCACAGGAAGTTGCTCGACTCGCGTGTTTTTTGATTTCCGATGAGGCACAATTTATAAACGGCGCCACTGTGCAAATAGATGGTGGAATTCGAAGTCAGCTATATGACCCGAATTAGTTTGAGAGTGAAGTATCGTTCAAAAACGAGATGCCGTCTTGGTGAGGGTATTGATCTTCATAATGATTCAGGGAAATTGGCATGGGTTGATATCGAACTAGGCAAAGTTATAGTCTCAGACTTGCAAATGTCCGAAGAGAAAATTTATGAGGATTTTTTGTTTCCTACCAAAACTTTTTTCGATAAGGCTGGGGCACTTTATGTATTGCATCAACAAGGAATAAGTAGACTACATATTGAAGACAATACCTTCAAGATTGAATCCAAATGGCCCTGGGCGATGGATGGTTTTAGATTCAATGACGCAACTAGAATTGACGACAAAACCTACTGTGTTTCTACTATGTCGACCAAAGGCATCTCTGGCGCAGGCGCAGTTTGGCTATGGTCAAAAGATGAAAATCCGAATAAAATAGTGTCTGGTCTAGATATCCCTAACTCTATTGTTTATGACATGATGCTAGACCGTCTATATTATTGCGATTCAAAGACAAAAGTCATTTCGTTTATGTTACTCAATATGGGTAATCCGGATCTTAACCCTTGTCTATTCTCAGACACTGGCGTTGGCGAACCAGATGGCTCTACGATTGATGAAACCGGTAATTTGTGGAATTGTAGATGGGACGGAGAAAGTATCTTGATACTCGATACAAGTGGCAACCAAAGAGAAAACATCCAATTGCCAACGATACGACCGACATCATGTAAGTTATCCAATAACGGAAAGTACCTTATCGTGACATCAGCTAGCTTAGATGCGAGTCCAGTAGATGGCCACACCCTTGTTTATGAGATTTTGTATTCCTCATAAATGTTTGAAATCAACTCGTATAGTTCTTTCCTGTTTGATGCCAAAGGAATACCTCGAAGCATCGGGTCTCCCTTTTCTAAATTTCCGGTCGGATCAAAGAAAATCACTGGCTTAGCTTTCTCCTTAGCAATAAAAGCAACAGTTGATATAGGTTTGACAACAACTAAATGAGATAAATCGACAAGGCTTTCGGCCGAGAAAGTCTCATCAATTTCAAAATAAGATTTTCCAAATCGAGCTAGCAAGTTTAAGCTGTTCAATTGTCTGATGCTAGAATTAATATCATTAACTGGACGTTTTCTCTTATGAACAACTGTCATATTGAAGCTCGTTGCAACTTCTAGTATTTCAGAAATAAAAATCCATTCTAGGCCGAAATTATTCCAACCCAAGTCGTCCATAACGCTTGCGCTGAATAATTGATTAGCACGAATGTATGTGTCGAAAACTGACACCGTAAAACAATCCGTATTGGGCAATTTATTCAATTTTCGCCCCGACCAATGGGGAACTCCCACAATTTCAAATTTACGTGAGTAGTTGGGACTCATTCTCATTGCAAACTCAACTTGCTTGTCATCCACAACCCACGACATTGACCAAGCTGATAGGTGCCAAATACCATCACATAAGTCCATAGAGAATGATTTGCTTGGTTCTGCAGAAGCGCTGTAGTGTGCAAATACAATCTGGCAGCATCTCTCCTCGAGTACAAAGCTCCAAAGCGGACGTTGCACAGATACAGAATTCGGGAAAATTACCACATCAGCCGAGAAGAATTTGCGTTTGTTAGCGAGTAGAATAGAAATATAAATCTCATCTACCTGAGCTAACGTTGCCTTAAAGAGACTCAAATTATTAAAATTTGAGCATAACCAAAGGCCAAGTTTCAATAAAGCAGATAGCCGGCACAAGAATGGGACTTCGCAGAGTACATTCCGTGCAAATTGGAAATTAATTGATGTATTTGGAGAATCTTGTAATTTGAAGTTCTCATTATTATGAAAGATTGTCAGGCGAGTAGGGAATTTTGTATACAACCACTCTGCAAAATTGTGCGTTGAGAAATTCGCACTTGGAAAAGATTCAATTGGAAAGTTATATAAGTAGATCTTCTTTGCCGTTCTATCAACCCCCGCTAGCTTTTTTGAATTAATAGATCCAAAGAGAATTAACATCAACTTTCTTGATGAATTCAAGAAGAATAAAATAACTAAAAGTGAATGAGTTATTGCAGACCCAAAAGAGTTGAATTTTAGTCCGAAACTTTGTACCAACGCGCGTCTAATGTCTTTCAGTACTGGAAAAAAAATATCTTTTTTAGTTAAAGAAGAATAGGCGATTGCTTTTTTAAAATTCAAGGAGTAAACAGTCTTTAGCGTAATTTTTTGTTGAAATCCTAGGATGATTTGAAAGTCACTTAGTCCGATCGAATCATGTATTTCTCTTCGACTGTTTGACTCTAACTCCTGACGCATATTTCTAAGTGCCTCAGCAATTTTGGTTCGAAACAATGAATAGAAATTGTCTCTAATTAGAGAATTATGGGTCTTAGAAAGTTCACTTTCAAGTGCGTCGGAGAGTGGTGATCCAAGCATTATCCCCAGCCAGGGGAACCTCTGAACCAATTGAATGAGGTATCTCTGAAACTTAATCACCCCTTAACGTCAGACTAATAACTGTTAGTAAAATGCTACCAGAGTCTACCGAGTGGTAAATTCGTCTCATCGATTAGTAGAGACCCTTACTGTTGAAGAATTGCGTATGTATGAATGCCTTTAATGGCTCCATTCGCCTAAATTGCAGCTGTGAGCGTAGCCATCAATTCCTCGAAACTGTCACACAACGTGACAGCTAGATGGATTGCCTGCGTCACGGAAACGTGAATTACTATTGCTAATTCCGAGCGTTATAAAGTTATTACGAATGAATTGACTTAAGCTTGGGAAATTGTTATCGATAATTGACCCAAGCAGCCCCGTAGCTCAAGTGATTGGAGATTTATCTTGCATTGAGTTGAATTATCCCCTTATGATCATTGACAACTGCTCCTATAGCACTCAAAATCTTGTTAATATCCGCAGTGTAAGGAAAGTCGAGGGAGCCTTGGAAAGTTTCGCAATTCTAATTCCAACACGCAATAGGCCTAAAGAGCTATCAATCCTCATTCGAAGTATCCAAAAGTCAACTCTCTTGCCTAAGCAGGTAGTAGTCATTGCCTCAGGGCAAAATGTTGCGAGCATTCTCGATGAGTTTAGCAAATCCCTTGAGATCACTTATCTACACACAGAATTGATGGGACAGATTGCTCAAAAGAGGTTAGGGGTTGAATTAGTCTCGAAAGAAGTAGATTGGTGCCTATTCCTTGATGATGATCTAATTCTTGATGAGTTTGCTATAGATAGGGCGCTTAGTGCTGCCAATTCCTATAAAAAAAAGGACATCATAGGGATAGGTTTAAGCCTTCCCCCTCTATCGCGTGCATTAAACGTTTCAAACGTCAACAAAAAACTTTTGGAGTTTTTAAAGCTCTCATCAAAATACTCTGGTCAAGTGCTAAGAAGTGGGCATGCCACCAGTTATCTTCAAGAAACTGCTGTAATTGAAACGCAATGGCTAAATGGTGCATCAATGTGGAAGACTGTGCATGCTAAAAATTACGGAATAGATTTGCCTTCAACCCCTTACGCAGCTTGCGAAGATCTCATATTTTCTTATCCCTTAGGCAAACAAGCAACGCTCATCTATGTTCCAGATGCGAAGTTAAGATTTCAAGATAGTCAATTAAGTGATTTTGATAGTTTAGAAGTTTTTAGGGCCGCTTCATATTGGAGATATTACTTTATTTTTAATCATAAGGAACTTTCTTTTGTTTGGTTTTACGTTAGTCAATTGGCTAGAACCTTATATGCTATCAGGAAGGCAAAAGTTAAAAGACTTGGTCTCTCACGAGAATTGCTTAAATTAAACTTCAAGTTGGTGCGAAGTCATTTTTCAGGAGTTTCGCCTAATGTCCTACTTAATGAACTAAATCACTAAGACTTTGGAGTTTGCTAAAGTAACCATCAAATAAACGATAACATTTTTTTTGGAAAGTCTCATCTTGCGTTATGTTTAAATCAAAAGTCTTAATGAATCCAAGTATCTCACTAACTGACTTGAATCCTACGGTTTCAATTTCACTGACGACAAGGGGATTTAGGGAGTCATTACCCTCCTGATTTATATGAATAGGAAGAGTACCGAAAGATAAGCCCTCAATTCCAATTGCGCTACTGCGGAAGAGCACCAGATGGGATCTTCTCAAGTCTTCAGATAGCGAAGCCGTGGAGAATGAAACACCATTTCGAGGCAATAGTTTTTTCTTAGCCACTTTATGCGCCAAATTGCCTAGAGCGGGGTGACTTCTTAGAACAAAACTAATGTTTGGCAATGATGGGGCTAGCTCGTTTATCAGACCAATGAATTGAGAGAGCGATTCCTGAGTGCCCTCCGGGGCAACCAAGACTTGGATTATTGATGCACTTTTCTTTTGATACTCGTACATTCGTGCTTTAGGAGAGCCTAAAGTTTCAACTTTACACTGGAGGCCATGATCTAAAGCCAGCTCTTTCGATAAGTCTCCACTGGTAAAGAAATAGTCATCAGTATTAAAGTTCGAAACTATGCGAAAAAGATTCAATTGTCCAGGAACAATCGGAGCATGTTGGTAGCCAATTACTTTTATGTCCTTGAACAATTCCTTGGACATGTCTAGGACAATTTTCTCGTACGCGTGTCCTTCAATAGTCAGCACTAGGAACTTTGGTTTCACTCGAATCATAGTTTCTCTCAATCGAGACCTTAACACCAGATTGGCTATCGTTGATCTTCTATGTTGTGAGAACGCAGCTTTAATCAATAGTCTTTTCTTAGGTATATCTAAACTTCCACTTGGAAGAGATTTTGTAAATAGCCACCAAGATATTTGTAATTGATTTGCGTGTAGCTTAATCATAGAAAACAGAGAGAGCATTTTCGTGTTCACGGCAACTTTTCTTTTGCCCACATGATAAAACTCTCTTTTGATCTGCGGAGATAGTAAACGCGTATGATTCAAGAAAAAGGCATAACTCTTATTGAAATCAAGATTTTTACCGAAAAAAATATCTTCCTTTTTTGGGTCCTGAGCATAGGTAAAATGTGATAAAAAGAGGAATTCGCTCTTTCCTGATGGCAGCTCTTTTTCTAATTTGAATTCAAGAAGTGAGTAAAAAGAGAGAACTACAGAGGCAAGAACCTGAACCAGAATGAGTGGAAAAAGTGCGAGGTATTCGAGAGTTAGCAAAATCTTACTTTTTGGGCGAAGAAGCTTGTACTTATGGAGATTCTCTTCCGTCGGCTTTACCAAATGAAAAAAAGGACTTGCATTAATGCCATTGAAAGGAGATGACTCTCGAATTTCGACTAAGAATTTATCTAGCTCTTGGGGCTCAAGTGGTAATAGAAAAGATTTCACTTAGAATTCCTTTTTGTTGAGGCGAGGTTCTGAAAACTTCCTTTACTTTATCAACATCTTCAAGGAGATTTACCGAAGGAAAATTAAATTCTGTTGAAATCGATTTTATAAGGAATCCATATTCGATAAACTTAAGTTGTTCAATCGACTCAGCTATTTGAAGAGGGCTATTTTCGTTACGACAAATCTCATTCATAGCGCTTTTTGATACAGCAAAGAGCCCACATATCTTTGACACTAAGCTCATTTGCTTTTCAATTTTTGAGGTTAGTGGTGACTTTCTAAAAATCGAATAAATATTATTGGAGGTATCTGTTAAGCACTTAACAATGCTCAAATTTGTAAGCTCGTCTGGGTTGGACAGCGAAGTGATTTGGTTCCAAACTTCAACTTCTGGTGAATTTGAAATCTCCTCGATTACACGGTCAATTTCAGAGGGAACTACCAGTATTTCATCACCTTGAAGAATGATGTAGTGCTCATAGGATAAACCGGCAACTGCCTCATTAACTCGGCTCAGGCCATCCGTATGATCTTTGTAAGTTCTCAAAGTCCTACCACCAAAAGTTTCGACAATTTCAAGGATTTCGGGATCTCCTGAAGCTACAAAGACAGGAACTGAATGTCGATTCATCATTCCTCGTCGCCTAACGTGCTCAATCATGGGAAGGCCAGCGAAATCGAGTAGGACCTTGTTGGGCAGCCTTTCTGAGGCCAATCTCGCAGGGATAACTATGGCAATACCTTTACCTATTTCTTTCG
>SXGQ01242137.1_pt1 | contig 18283 bp, 8 predicted proteins | sample 3178371 | NCBI WGS metagenome assembly SXGQ01 (sample SAMN11356859, study PRJNA531348) | freshwater metagenome | isolation source: freshwater sample F1-20 | place: China: Fuxian Lake, Yuxi | collected 2017-12-25 | reverse complement strand
GTCGACCTGGGCGTTGTGGGCGAAGAGGGCGTGGAGCCGGTCGGAAAACGCGTGCTTCAACTCGATGGTGTAGGCGAAATATTTGGAGGCCTGCTTGGTGTCGGGGCCGCCCCAGTCCTGGTCCAGCGGGATGATGCTCTCGGGGACGCGACGAACCGAGAGGCGGTTGGGATTCTGCGGGTCGGTCGCAGACGTGGCGGCAGCGCTGGTGGGGGTGAACGAAATGCGGAAGATGTTCGCGGCGGTGGACTGCCAGTTGTTGATGACGCCGCCGACGTCGACGAGGGCGTGATTCAAGGCGGTGGCGGCGCGGATCTGCTGCATGCCGACGCCGTTGACCTGTGTGCCGGGGCGGAGCGGGTCGGCATCGAGGTTGCTGGTGCCGGTGCCGTAGACGTAAGCGGCGCGGTAGTCGCCGGGTCCGAGATGGCCGATGTGATAGGTGGTGTTGCCGGTCTCGTAAGCGACGTCGATCTGCGTGCGGCGGTGTTGAAAGGGTTCCCAACGGAGCGAGCCGGCGTAGCCCTCGAGGTCGCGGCCCATCCGCTGTTTGAACATCTCCACCTCGGATTTGATGGCGTTGACGCGGAGGGCGAGGCGGCCGGGGACGATGGGCTGGTTGAAATCGACGGAGTAACGCTGCGTGCCGAAATTGTCGTAGCGAACCTGGACGGAGCCGCGGCGCTGAAAGGACGCGCGCTTGCTGGCGATGTTGATGGTGCCGCCGGCATCGACGTCGCCGAAAGCGAGGCCGCTGGGGCCGCGGCTGAATTCGATGCGCTCGGTGTTAAAGACGTCGGCGGCGAGGTACCAAGGGAAGCCGTCGCGGAGCTGGCGGATGGAGGCGAGGCCGCGGATGTTGACCTGGTTGCCGCTGCGGTTGCCGACGACGGCGCCGATGGTGCCTTGGTCGTTGAATTGGTTCTCGGTGCTCATCCCGAAGTCGACGGCGTCAAAGTAGGTATTGAGGGCGAGGTCCTGCAGGAGCTCCTGTGTCATGACCGAGATCGAGTTGGGGAGGTTCTCGAGTTTCTCGTTCGTGCGGGTGCCGGTCATCGCGGTGGAGGCGGCGTAGCCCGTGTCCCGTTCGGAGGAGACTTCGAAGACGGAGAGCTTGATCGGGTCGCTGGCGGCGGAGACGGGCGTCGTAGGCGGGGGTGCGACTTGCGCGCGCACGGGCAGGCCGAGGACAAGGCAGGACGTGCCGATGACCAAGGCGCGCCCGAGTGTCCGCCGGTCGGCACGGAAATTAGGGCGCCTCGCGCGGACGGACCGTGGGGCAAGCCGGCCGAACACCGCGGCGATGAGGGAGGAAAAGGAATTTCTTTTCATGACGTTTTCGGGGTTCATCGGCATAGCAAAGGGTGAAATGGGCACCTCAGGAGCCTAGCAGGTTGGCGTCCCAGCGTCTTGACCGGGAAACGCGCGAAAGTGGAAAAGTCGGCACAACCGCCGTCCGCGGGCTTACGCTCGGGCCCGGGCAAGAAGGCGCGGCGCGCGTCAACGCCGCCGCGCGGCCTTGCGGATGGCGTCAGGCTTGCCGCGGGAAGGGGAGGTGCGGTGCATCTGGCGTAACTCGGTCGGCGTGACCCCCGTGGCCGAGCGGAACGCCCGCGTGAAGGCGCTGTGATCGGAGAAGCCGCACGCATGCGCGATCTCGGCGACAGCGCGAGGAGTGTCGCGGAGGGCCAGCGAGGCGGCGGCGATGCGCGTCTTGGCGATCAACTGGACGGGCGTGAGGCCGAAGATCCGTTTGACGGCCCGTCCGAACCTCGCCGGGGGCACCCGCGCGAGGCGGGCGAGCCGGGAAGGCGAGATGGACTCCGCGTAATGGGTTTCCAAGTACAGGATGGCCGCCGCTATTCCCGGCTGGATTTCCCGCGGCGACATCGGCGCGCGCACGTCCTTCGAGAGTCCGATCAGGCCGCAGATTTTTCCCGCCGCATCGCGCAACGGCAGTTTGGTCGTCAGGCACCAGACCGGGCGGTGGGGCAGCAGCCAGTGGAGCTCCAGGTGGTCGACGATCGGGCGTCCGGTGCGCAGCACGGCGGTATCCTGTTCCGTGGGGATGCGTCCGAAGCTGCCCGCGCACACGTCGGCGGGGCGTCGCCCGATCAGGTCTGCCTTGCCGTTCAGACCATGGCGTTCCACCAGGGAGTGGTTCACGGCGGTGTAGCGGCCGGCGGCGTCCTTGATGAAAAACGCGATGTCCGGCGTGTGGTCGAACAGCTCCTCCAGCAGCCGGCGGTCGATGCCATCCGTCGCAAGGACGCCGACTTTGCCTGCCGCACGGATGGAATCGGGGTTCACGGGATCGGGGGTTGCGGCGGCAGGCTGACCGAACTGAACCAGCTCTCAAGATCAGGCTTTTCCAAACAATCCCGGTTTTTTAACCACGGTTGCACACGGATTCAAACGCATGATGCGGCGAGCGGGATGCACCACGACATTCCTCCGCGTCGGCGAGAACCAGCTGTCGTCATGAGAGAACACGGATGAGGGAGCGGATGAACCACGAATGGACACGAAAGAACACGAATGAGAGCGGCTTGGGTGTAGCCGCGGCCGCCCGCCGCGAGTCGTACTGAGCCAGCGACAGCGGCGCGAGCGCGCGGGGTCGGGACGCAACCTGCAACCGCCGACACGCCGGCGGCCTGAAATGCCCCGTGGGGTTCACAGGGGTCGGGAACGGGAAGGTCCGTTGCCGGTTTTAACCTGGAACGGGTTACGCGGCTGGTCCCGCTGCGCCGGGAAGCGCGGCGCTTTGGCGTTCAGAAGGTGCCCTTCACCCCCGCCGACCACGCCACGCCGAACTTGGAGGTGATGCCGATCTTGGCGTAGCCAGGGGTCTCCGAGCCGTAGCGGAACTGGAGATTGTTCACGTCGAGGATGTTCCGGCCGTTGAGGAACAGTGAAAGCCGCCGGTGGAGTTGGTAGCTGGCGTTCACGTCCATCGTGGTGCGCTTCTCCTGGTAATTGCCGGCGTCCGGACCCATCGCCGGCACGGTGCCGAACCGCTGCTCGCCGCGGGCGTTCCACTTGAGCATCACGGTGACCGGGTTCCGCGTGAACGTGCAGCCCCAGTTCACGTTCTCCGGGATGAAGCTCCCGAACGCCGCGGTGCGGCTGCCCTTGAGCTTCAGTTTGGTGGCGTTCGCGAAGACCGAGAAGAACCGGAAGGCTCCGCCGAGCGGCTGGAGCGACTGGCGAATATTGAACTCGACTCCGTCCACACGCGCGTCGCCGCCGTTCACGGTGGTGGTGAGCATCCAGCCGACGTACTCCGGCTCCACCCCGAGTCTTTCCAGATCCGCGGCGGTCGCGAGCGCCACGCGGTTTTCGAAGAAGCCGCGGATGTCCTTCCGGTACGCACCGACGCTGAACACGCCGCCGGATTCCGTGTAATACTCGGCGGAAAGGTCGAAGTTGTCCGCCTGCCACGGCTTCAGGTCCGGGTTGCTGACGCTCAGCGTTCCGCGGAGGACGGAGGGATCCGCGCCCTCGGCCACGTCGTTCTCAGTGATGGTCGTGTTGGGAATGATGTTACCGTAATCCGGCTTGCCGTAGGTCAGCGCGTACGCGGCGCGGAAGAGCAGGTTGGCGGTGGCGTTGTACGTGACATGCACGCTGGGGTAGTAGCCCTCGTAGCCGCCGTTGATGCTCCGGCCCAGTTCGGTGCGCACGAGGCGAAGCTCCTCCAGCGAGCCGGCGGCGCCGGCCTCGGGGCGACGGATGCGGGCTCCCGCGGGAGTGCGGGCAAAGGCGCCGGAGGCGGTGCGCACGAAGGCGTTGCCGGGTTCAAACAAGGGTCCCTGCGCCTTAGTGTGGATCCGCTCGAAGCGCACGCCCGTGAGCGCGGTCAGGCGGTTGTTGAGCAAGCGCGCCTCGGCCTGGAGATAGACCGCGGTGGTGATTTCCTTGAAGGTTTCGGAGCCGTTGATCCGGGCCTGCTCCGACGCCACCTTTTGCGCGGCGGTCTGGGTGAACAGTCCGGGATTTCCGCCCCACGCCTCGACCATGCGGTTGGGTGAAACCCAGGGGACGGGCTGGCCGGCCCAGTAGTTCGGATGATCCCGGTAAACCTGCATGCGGAACGGCGTGAGCGCGGGGTCCGCGGGATTGGCCGGGTTGTAGGTGTAGCCGAGCGAATCCCGGCGGTGATCGCGGTCCTGGATTCCGAGCAGCCCGCCGGTCTGCACCGTGACCGGAGTCCGGAAAACGGTCAGGCTGCGCTTCACGTTCAGGTCCGCCCCGGCGGTGTCGTCGGTGTAATTTCGGTAGGTCCCGGAGTTGGCGGTGTTCAGGCGGTAGTTCCGCAAATCGAAGAGATCGATCTCGCGGTTGTTGGCGTCGAACGCGCGCGTCACACCCGGTCCCTCCGGCCGGATGTCCTCGAAATTCACGCGCACGCCGACGGTCTCCAGCAGGCTGCTGCCGAAACTGTTGAAATGCCCCTTCATGATCGTGCGCCGCCAGGTGATGGACTTGGAGGCGTGCGCGCCGGCGTCGACCAGCCAGTCGGCGCTTTGGTAGCGGTAGCGCGAATTGGCGCTGAGGGTCTTCGCGTAGTCGTGGAGGAAATTGGAACTGAAGCTGGCGGTGCCTCGTCCCGTCGCGCTGCGCGCGAACTTTTCCCCGAAGGTGAGGGGCGCCCCGGCGGCGATCGAGGGCGCGGCGTTGGTGCCGACACTGGTGGTGCGCTGCAGGTTGCCGTTCACGTAGCGGTAATAATTGGCCTGCATGCCCAGCGTGAGGACGGCGTCGGGCGAGACGCGCCAGTCCAGCTTGAGTCCGGCCGAGTTGCGGTCGCGCCACTTGGGCGCCTCAAGCAGGGTGTGGGTCTGGAGGTACGGACGCGCCGGCGTGGCTCCCGTGCCGGCGGCGGTCGCGTTCCACGTCGTGTTCGAGCTGTCCTGGTCGGTCATCACGAACGACTGCAGCGCGGTGAGCACGAGGCCGAAGTTCCGGTTCACCGGCAGGGTGTAGTCGAAGTCGAACCCGGGCTTCACGGGACGCTCGTGGGTGTCGAAGGGGAACGGTTGGCGCGTCAGTTTCAGGTTGTCGCCCTGACCCGAGAACGTGAGCCGGTAGTTCAGCTGGGCCCGGCTGCGCTCGAACGAGTTCTTGCTCACCATGTTCACGTTGCCGGAAAGGCCGCTCGCCGGGTTGGCGGGCGTCGGCACCTTGGTGACCTCGATGCGCGAGACATTGTTGATCGAGACCTGGATGAAATCGAACTCGCGCGACGAACCGATGCGCGCGGAATTCGCCATGGTCGCGCCGTCGGTCATCACGTTGGTCATGTTGCCGCCGAAGCCGCGGATCGAGACCGCGGTCGGCATCTCGTCCTCGTAGCCGACCGTCACGCCGGGAAGGAAGCGCATGAACTCCGCGATGTTGCCCTCGGGGACGTCGCCGAACGCGTCGGTTGAGACGACGTTCTTGATGTTCGGCGCGAAGCGTTGTTCGTTGGTAGCCAGCGCCTCGCCCTCGCGCACTTTCGAGGAGGCCAGGACGAACGGGTCGAGCCGCACCACGCCGGGCTGCTCCGCGGCGACCGCGCGGCTCGTCAGGTTGAAGTTCTGCTCGAGGTTCTGGCCGGGCGCCAGTTCCAGCGTGATCCGCCGGGGATCGAGCCCGGAGTAGAAGGCCTCGAGCGTCACCCGGCCGCTTGGCACCTGGGCGAGGCGGAACGTGCCGTAGGCGTCGGTGAACGCCTCGAGCGCGGTCCCTTCCAATGTGACGCGGACGTTCAGCAGATACTGCCCGGTGACTTCACTTTGCACGCGCCCGAAGATGGCGCCGGTGGCCGTCCCGGCGCGGCTGGAGGCTGCGGGGGCCGGCGCGGCGGGCGCGGTGTGGACGAGGCCAGTGGCTATGCAAGCGCACGCGGCGATCAAAAGGAGAACCCGTGACTGGCCATGTCCTTCGCGGGAGGCGGCTAGCCGCCTGAAGAAGGCGTTCGTTTTCGTGTGGGGTGCCGAAGGGAAACAGTGGGTGCGGTTCACGAGGTAATGGGCTTTTAGGGGGCGGTCGCAGGGGGAAGCTGCGGTCGAGCGGTGTCGGACCTTCCGCGGCACCGCGAGAGCGAAAAGGCGGTTCGTGATCAGCGCTGCCGCCTATCCGTGTCGATCCGTGTCCATCCGTGGTTGCTCCCTCGCGGAGCTATTCGGAATCCATCCGGAACGAAGCTTCGGTCGCGGTGGAGCGAGGCGGGGTGCTTCGCCGATCTGGCGGCGATGGGGGCTTCGCGCTGTTTCCGTCGCGCTCAGAAATCCCGGCCGTAGGTGAGGGAGTAGGCGCGGCCGACCCAGAGGCTGGAGCCCATGCTGCCGGTGTAGCCGGTCTGGGCCTGGCTGTGCGTGGGCTCGCGGTCCTGCGCGTTGTTCACGCCGACGCGCAACGAGGTGCGCCGCAGCCACGGGTTGGCCTGCGCGCCCCAGCGGTAGCCGAGGCCGAGGTTGAGTTGCGTCTGCTTGTCGCCGATCTCGTGGTAGGCGAGGGCGCCGTTGTTGTAGATCGCGCGGAGGTAGGTGACCTGGTCCTTCAGGCGGTCGTAGCTCGCCTGCGACGCGTTGGAGCCGGTCCAGATCGGCGAGTGGTACGTGAAGTTGGCGGACGCACTCCAATTGCCGAGCCGCCACGTCACGTTGCTGCCGACCTTCGTGCGCGGGATGTCCATGTTGTGCACGGTGTCGTTCTTCTCGTCGGTCGGCGTGAGCTTGGAGAATTTGTTCAGGAACTGCGCCCACTCGATCGAGAGGCCGAGGCGGCCGAGGCGCGTCGGCGGCAACTGGTAGCGCAGCGTGTAGTCGAATCCGTTGGTGAAGTTGCGGCCGGTGCTGTTGCGGAAGGTGTTGATGCCGCCGATCAGCGTGCCGAGCGGCGCCATTTGGCGCGAGGGAGCGAGGCTGGCGTTGGCCGCGGCGAAAAGCGCCTGGTCCTGGGCCGACACCTTCGCGCGCAGGGTGTTGGGGTCTCCCTTGTAATTGCCCGACTCGTCGCCCGGCGTGAGTCGGTAGCCGACGTCGATCTGCGCGAGGGGTACGCCCGCGGCGAGTTGCGCCTGCGTGTAGGCGCGCAGGCGGGAATCGTCGAGGGAGGTGTCGCGGCCGCGCGATATGATCAGGCTGCGTTGCTCGATTTCCCAGTAATCCACCGTGACCGTGAGTCCCTTGATGCCGGGAACCTCGAGCCCGAGGCCGGCGCTGATGCCCTTCGACACCTCGGGCTGCAGCTCGCGGTTGGCGATGTTGTAATTGATCGTGAGCACGCGGGTGTCGGCGGGGCGGCCCGCGCCGGTGAAGAAATTGCTGCGCACCGTGTCGAGTTCGCCCGGCGGGCTGGTGCGGGAGAACTGCGTCGGCGCGTAGACGCGCGTCAGATCGGGGGCCAAGAAGCCCTCGTTGCGCGACGCGCGGAGGAGCACGCGGGAATGCGGCCGCCAGGTGAGGCCGAGCTTCGGTTTCGTGGTGTCGCCGAAGTCGCTGTAACGTTCGAAGCGCGCCGAGGCGCTGAGGTCGAGGGAACGCACGAGTGGGATGTTGTTGCGGCGCGAGACGAGCGGCACCGCGGTCTCGGCGTACGCGCTGGCGATGGTGCGGGAGGCGCGGAAGACATCGCGCGGCGACATCACGATGATGTCGTTGTCGTTCGGATCGAGGCGGGAGTCCATGGGGTTCTTGCCGATGAACGGCAGCTTGCGGTCGAGTTTGAAGTCGCGGCGCCACTCGACGCCGAACGAGGCGCCGACCGGTCCCGACCACAGGTCGATCACGTCGCCGCTGGCGCGAGCGTCGAGGCTGTCCACGCGGGTGTTGCCGTAGCGGGTCGCGGCCTGGGTGTAGCCGCCGCGCACGCTATCCGGATTGGCGTAGGGCTGGTCAACGACCACGGCGTTGTTGGCGACTTTGAAGGTGTAGGGGAACGGGTTCCAAGCGGTGGCGTCGGTGCGCTGGGCGGCAGCGATCAGCAGCGAGTCGCGGATGGAGTTGACCGCACTGTCGGTGGCGCGCACGCCGCCGGTCATCAGACCGAGCTCCCATTCCCAGGTGGACTGGCCGAAGCTGCCCTGCAGGCCGACGAGGAACCGGTGCATGCGGTTCGAGGTCTCGATGCGCTCGGGGCCGCCGTCGGCCATGAGCATGTCGCCGATGGAGATCGTCTGCGGGTTGCCGGTGAGGCGGGGCGTGCCGTCGGAATTAGGCGCCCCCGTCGGGCTGTAAAAGCGGGAGCCGAACGGGTTGTAGGGGTTGTTCGCCGACAGCGTCACCACCCGGTCGCTTTCCGAAAGCGTGATGGGCTGCCGCTGGGTCATCGACGTGGAGAAGTAGCCGGTGAACTCGCCGAAGAAACGGAGGCGCGGGCGCAGCTCGTACTCCACGCGGGTGTTGAGGGAGTAACGCGTGCTTTGCGGCTGGCCGATGATGTAGGGATTGTAGTCGGCGTATTGCGCGCGGGGGATCGTGACCGTGGTGAGGGTGGGGACGCCGTTGATCGGGTAGAGCCAGCGGTTGGTGGTGGACGTCGCGGTCGTGAAACGCGGCCAGATGCCGATCGGCGTGCGGTCGTCCTGCGAGCCGCCGGCGGCGTTGAACGGATCGCGCGCGTAGCGGGTCTTGTCGGCTGATTTGGAGATCTCGCGTTGCCGCAGGTAGATCGGTTCGCGGGTGTAGAGGCTCGCGCCGATCATGTAATTGCCGCGGCCTTGGGCGAAGGGGGCGGCATAGCCGAGCTTCAGCTGGTAGTCGGTCCCGCCGCCGTGCTCGGTCGTGCCGTAGCGGAACGAGAGGTCGCCGCCGGCGGGGCGGCGCCGGGCGATGTAGTTGACCACGCCGGCGACGGCGTCCGAGCCGTAGATCGACGACGCGCCGTCGCGCAGCACCTCGATCTGCTGCACGGCGGAGGGGAGCACGTTGACATTGACCGGCGAGACGGCGCCGGACGTGAACGGATGGAACGGCATGCGGCGGCCGTTGAGCAGCACGAGGGTGTTGCCGGCGCCGAGGCCGCGGAGGGCGATGTTGGCGTTGTCGCCGCGCCCGGCGATCGCGTTGGTCGGTGTCTCATTCTCCGGGATGTCGGTGATGTACGCGATGCTCTCGAGGAGGTTCATCGCCGTCGCCGCGTCGCGCGCGTCGATTTCGTCCGCGGTGAGGATCGTGATCGGCAGCGACTTCTCCTGGTCGAGGCGCTTGATGTTGGAGCCCGTCACGGTGAACGCCTCCATGCGCAGGGCGTCGCCCGGCGGCGTGGGCTGGGCGGCCAGCGCGAGGGATGCGGTGAAACCCAGGGGAACGAGCGAAAGCAGGCGGGGAGTCGTCATGGGAAGACCGCGGGGCGGCGGCAATGAAGGGTGGCTGATGGGAAGCTGGACTTGCGGGGAGCGGATTCGGGGCGACCGGAGGATCCGAGGGTGCGGGGGATCCGAAGGGACCGGGACGCGACCTGCAACCGCCGAGAAACGAGGCTCCCATGGGCAACTTGAGGCCCGTGCCGGGGGAGTCTGCCGGACGGTCCGCCGTGAGACCGCAAGCGGAAGGGAAGCGGAGCTCCGGCGGCAGGGCTCGACCTGCCCTGCAGGCTGGGCCGCAGGGGGCGCCGGTGACGCGAGTCCCCCGCCCGGTCCACCCGCCGCTCAGAGACCGAGCAGTTTCCTCACTTGCGGCTCGAGCTTGTCCCCGCGGGCGTTCGTGTCGACCAGCCGGCCCTCCTTGTCCAGGAGGAACATGGCGGGAATCCCGCGGATGTTGAAACGGCGTCCGTATTCGTTAGCCCAGTACATACCGTCGAAATGCTGGGGCCAGGGCATCGCCCTCTCCTTGGTGAAGGCCAGCATCTTTTCGCGGGCCTGCGCCTTCTTCTCCGCGATCTGCGCCGGCGTGTCGACGGCCTTGCCGGCATTCCGCGGGCTCTTCAGCGCGGCCTCGTTGATGATCCCGGAGTTTTCGAACGAGATGCCCACGACCTCGAAGCCCTGGTCATGGTAGGTCTGGTAGACCCGGGTGAGGTTGGGCAGCTCGGCGATGCAGGGACCGCACCATGTGGCCCAGAAGTCGATCAACACCACCTTGCCGCGGAGGTTGGCCAGGTCGACCTCGCGCCCGTCGGCTGCGGTGAACCGCATCTCCAGGGGTTTCGTGCGCATCTCGGCCACCCGCAGCTCGCCCGCCGCCTGCTGGGCGGTCTCGGGTTGGTCGGATGCGGCGAGCTTCCGCAGGAACTCCTGACCCGCGACCGGATCAGCCTTGGCCAGCAGCTTGGCGTAGCCCAACTCGAGCCCGGCCAGCTGCCGGGCCTTCGGGAAGCGGGCGGCCAGGGCATCGAGCTTTGTGCGTGCCGCCGCCATCTCGGGTTTTTCCGCGCGGGTTTGCGCGTTGAGCTCGATCGAAGCCTGGCCCGCGAGGATGCCCTCGCGCGCGGCCTGCAGCAGCGTCGGCTTCGCCAGTTCCGCCGCCAGGCGCTCGTTGAACACCTTGGTGTAACCCGCCCGCTCGGCTTCGGGCAGCCGCGGGGTGATGCCGCTCATGGCCGAGAGCAGCCCGCTGGTGCCCGGATGGTCCGGGAAGTTGAAGAAGAGATTGAATCCCGCTTCGAGCACCTGGGCGGCTTCGGGCTTGGCAGTGTTGATCGCCGCCCGTGCCGCGGCGAAGGCGAGGCCGCCCGGCGACTTGGCGGCGGGGACGATGGATTCGGCGGCGAGGCCGAAGGCGGCGGCCGCCAGGGCCGCAAGGAGGAGGGAGCTAGGTTTCAAGGCGGGGGAGCGGGAACTGACCTCGGAGGGCACGAACGCGGATCCTGACTTTCGCCAGGAGAGGGGAGCGGCGCGGTCTTGAGTTACTCATGACCGCTGCGTCCGGAGTTGAGCGCGCAAGCGGAAGGAAGGTCACCCAGCTACTTGTGACCATCGATTCCGGCTCGCTGGGCCGCTCCCGGGCTTTGAAGGGGTCGAAACGCAACCTGCAAACGTCCCACCACGCGCGTGCCGCTTCCCGCTGCGGAAGGGCGCCGGGTCGGTCCGCCTGACCGGCCTCCGGGTGTTTGCAGGGCGAGAGTTCTGGAGCGTCCGTTGCCGGTTTCAGCCTGACCCGTGGAAGGGTTTGCGCGGGGAAGACCACGGATCGACGCGAGTCGCTTTGGACAACGGGGGCTCGATAGTAGCCTGGGACCGGCGACCCCGACCTCTGCCGGCGGACGCTCGGCCGAAGGCAGTTCCGGCGAGGGTGAAGTTTGTCCTCGGACATCGCGGATCAAGGCGGCGATCGCGTGCCCGGGGAGAATCGTGCCGGGAAAACGCCAGGTTTCGCCGGGGTGGCGCGGATTCGGCGGATGGAGGAGGGGTTTGTTCTCCGTTCCCTGCCTTCCCGTGCCTCTGTTCGCAACGCGCTCGGACATGAAGCAGCCCCGACGGGCGCCGGTTTTTCAACCGCGGATGCACACGGCTACTGTGGCGAGCGTGAAACCTGGCGGAATCGCTCCGCGCCCGGAGACCACGAGGGGACGCGTCAGATTCGAACAATCTTGCCGCGGCTGTGTCCGCGGACTCCGCGCGGCGGGGTTGCGCCGGCGGCAGGGTGGGCTTCCCTCCCGGAATGCCCGAACCCTGCCGAATCGATCTCCGCCGTTACCGGTTGCCGTTCCGGGTTCCGCTGCGCACCGCGCACGGGCGTTGGACGGAGCGTGAGGGGGTGCTGGTGCGCGTCGAACGGAGTGACGGTTCGACCGGATTCGGAGAGGCGGCTCCGATTCCCGGTTTTGCCGGCCCCGGGGTCTCGGAGATCGAGGAGTCCGCGCGGGCGATGGGCGCGAGGTTCGGACCGGAGGTCATCGAGTCCCTGCCCGTGGCGTTGAACTCATTGCGCGGAGCCTTGCGATCCGCCTTTCAGGACGAGCCGCTGTCGAGCGGAGGCTCGGGCCCGTCTTACCTCGGGGTGGCGGCTCTGCTGCCCGCCGGCCGGGCCGTCCTCGCCGAGTTGTCCGCGAGGTGCGAGGCCGGCTTCCGGGTCTTCAAATGGAAGGTCGGGGTGGGCGATGTCGCCGATGAACTCGCCTTGCTCGACGATGTTTGCGCGGCGCTGCCGGCCGGCGGACGGCTGCGGCTCGACGCCAACGGCGCCTGGGACCGCCGGCGCGCCGAGCGCTGGCTCGAGCGCTGCGCTGAGCGACCGATCGAGCATGTCGAGCAGCCCTGCCTGCCGGCCATGGGCGCCGGGGAGACGGATCGCCGTCGCGTTGATGATCTGCTGCTCGGGCTCGCGGGGGATTTTCCGACGCCCATCGCGCTGGACGAGTCCCTCGCCGGTGACGCCGATGTCGAGCGCTGGCTCGGCCTGGGCTGGCCGGGGGTGTTCGTCGTGAAACCCGCCCTGCTTGGTGATGCCGCGGCTTCGCTGGCCGCGTTGCGGAAGCGCCGGGCCCCGGTCGTTTTCTCCTCGGCGCTGGAAACCGCGATCGGCGCCCGATCGGCGCTCCGCACCGCCTTCCGCTGGGAGGGCGAGCCGCGGGCGCTGGGCTTCGGGGTCTGGCCGCTCTTCGCCGACGCGCGTTTCGACGGACCGCGCGCGGCGCCGTTCGTGCGCCGGGAGGACGTCGAGGCCATCGATGCGGAGGCCGCGTGGAACGCGCTGAACTAGAGGCCGTCGTGCGCGCCTGCCCGGGTGCGGTTTCCCGGGGCGACGCGTGGTTTCTCACTGATCCCGCGTGGACCGGGGATCGGCGCGCGGAAGCGGAGCAGCTGCTCGCGCACTCGGACCGCGGGGAACGGGCTGGACTCGGCTGGCTCGGGATCCCCACCGGCGGCACCGGCGGGGCGGTGCGCTTCGCGCGTCACGACCAGCTGACGCTGGGCGCCGCGGTGCGCGGATTCGGAACGCACTTCGGTCTCGGCCGGGTGAATGCGGTGGACGTCCTGCCCGCGCACCATGTGAGCGGCCTGCTGGCGCGCGTGCGCTGCGCGTCCACCGGCGGCGAACATCGTCCTTGGTCATGGAAGCGCCTCGAGGGCGGTGACCGGCCCCCGCTGCCTCCGCGCCCCGACGGCTGGGTGGTCTCACTGGTGCCCACGCAATTGCAGCGTCTCCTCGTGGCGCCGGGCGGTGCGGCTTGGCTGCGGTCCTTCCGGATCGTCTTTCTCGGCGGCGGTCCCGTCTGGCCCGCGCTGGCCGACGCTGCGGCCGCCGCGCGTGTTCCCGTCGCCCTCAGTTACGGCATGACAGAGACCGCCGCGATGGTGGCGGCCTTGCGCCCCGAGGAATTCCTCGCCGGGGCGCGGCACAGCGGACGCGCCTTGCCGCATGCGCGTCTGGCGATCGGCGTCGACGGCGCGATCGCGGTCGCGGGTGACTCGCTGTTCCGCGGCTTCTGGCCTGCGTGGCGGACCGGGGAGTGGTTCACGACGGACGACGCCGGGAGTTTGGGGGCTGACGGCGGCCTTACCGTCACCGGTCGACGCGACGCGGTGATCATCACGGGCGGGAAAAAGGTGCAGCCCGAGCGCGTGGAGGCGGCGCTGCGCGCCGCGCTCGGCGGATCCGATGTCGCCGTGATCGGCGTGCCGGACGCGGAATGGGGGGAGCAACTGGTCGCCTGCGTGCCGCCGGCATTGAGAGCGCCCGAGACGCGGACGGATTTCCCGGCGCTCGCCCCGCATGAGCGGCCCAAGCGCTGGATCACGGTCGATCCCTGGCCGGTGAACGCGCAGGGCAAGGTGAACCGGGCCGCGCTGCGCGAGGCCGCCCGCTGTGCTCCGGATTCCCACCCTGCTCCGACACGCGGTGAACCACGAAGGGACAACACGGGGCACCAATAATCCGTGTGGCGGGATTCCGCCTGCAGCGCCGCGGAATGGCGCCGCGCGGGAAAGAAACACGAATGCACGCGAAGGTAGACGAATGGTTCTTGCGAGGCAGCGGCGGGTGCCGGCGCGGGTTCGTTCCCGGGAGCATCCGTGCTTCGGTTCAATGCCGACTCCTCGACCCGAGGCTTGGAAGGGCTTCGCGAGGTTTTAACCACGAGGCAGACGGGTGCACACGGTTGGCGCGGCGCGGGGGATCGCGGCCGGAGAACGAAGGGGTTTTTTCTCGCGCGTAGGAACGGCCTGCGTTGTTCTCTATCAACCCCGCGCCGGTGGCATCCCGGTGCCTCCCGCCCCACGACATGACCTTCCGCGTTCTCCCCGCCGTTCTGGTGCTAGTTGTGGCTCCGGCCGGGGCGCGGGCGGCGGGCAAGGTGGGCGATCTGGTGCGCGGGTTCTGTCTCGACTGCCATGGGGAGGCGGTGCGCAAAGGCGGGCTCGATCTCGAGGCGTTGGACGCGACCCGGCCGGGGACCGCCGCGGATCGTTGGGAAGCGGTCGTCCGCAAGCTGAACCACCGGCAGATGCCGCCGCTGGGCGAAGCGCGGCCCTCCGAGGAGGCCTACCGCGAGGCGGTCGCGGAGCTTGTGGGCGCCTTGGATCGCGCCGCCGAGGCCGCGCCCGAGCCCGGCCGCACCGACACGCTGCGTCGCCTCAACCGCACCGAGTACGAGAACGCCATCCGCGACCTGCTGGCGCTCGAGATCGACGCGACCACGCTGCTCCCGCAGGACGAGCCCAGCCTGGGGTTCGACAACGTCACCCTCGGGACCCTTTCCCCGTTGCTCCTCGATCGGCAATTGGACGCCGCTCGCAAGGTGGCCCGGCTCGCGCTCGGCGCGCCGTCCCGCGTTCCGGGCAGCGACACCTACCGCGCGAAGCCTGATCTCACCCAGGAGGCGCATGTCCCCGGTCTCCCGCTCGGCACGCGCGGGGGCATGCTGGTCCGCCACCACTTTCCGCGCGACGGGGAGTACGAGATCCACCTGCGGCTGGCGAGGGACCGCAACGAGCACGTGGAGGGGCTGCGGCGTCCGCACGAGATTCAGGTGCTCCTGGATCGCGCGCGTGTGGCGACGTTCACCGTGCGTCCGCCCGGGGCCGACAAGAATCACGACGCGGTCGACGCCCACTTGAAGACCCGGATCACCGTGCGGGCCGGCGCCCGGGACCTCGGGGTCACGTTTCCGCGGCAGCCGGCTGCGCTGATCGAGACCGAGCGGGAACCCACCGTCGCGCGATTCAACATGCACCGGCATCCGCGTACCACGCCGGCGTTGTACCAGATCACGGTCACTGGTCCCCTCGAGGCCCGCGGGCCGGGTGACACGGCGAGCCGCCGCCTGATCCTTGGCCCCGCCGCGGTTTTCGCGCCGGAGGGGCGGCTTTTGACGGAGGCGGAGGAGGAGGCGCGGGCGCGTGAAATCCGGGCTCCGCTGGTGCGGCGGGCCTACCGCCGCCCGGCGGGTGAGGAGGACGTGGAGCGGCCGTTGCGGTTTTTCCGGGAGGGGCGCAAGGCGGGCGGGCCGGAGGCGGGCCTGGAGGAGGCGCTCGCGGCGATCCTGGTGAGCCCGAGGTTCCTGTTCCGGATCGAGGCGGATCCGCCCGGTGTGCCGGCAGGGGCGGTGCGGGAATTGTCAGGGCTCGAGCTCGCCTCGCGGCTGGCTTTCTTTCTCTGGAGCAGCCTTCCGGACGAGCCGCTGCTGCGGGCGGCGGAAAGCGGCGCGTTGCGCTCCGCGGAGGGCAGGCGGTCGGAGGTCACACGGATGCTCGCCGACCCCCGTGCGCGCAACCTGGTGGGCAACTTCGGCGCGCAATGGCTGCACCTGCGCGGGTTGGAGACGGTGACGCCCGATCTGCGGCTGTTCATCGATTTTGACGACAATCTCCGTCAGGCCATGCGCCGAGAGACGGAATTGTTCCTGGAGGACGTTTTGCTTGGCGATCGGAGCGTTCTGGAGCTGATCAGCGCGGAGCACACTTTTCTGAACGAACGGCTGGCCCGGCATTACGGTGTTCCGCACGTGCTCGGGAGCCACTTCCGGCGGGTCTCGTTCGCGGGCGACCCGGCACGTCAGCGCGGCGGACTGCTCCGTCACGGGAGCCTGCTGACGGTCACCTCCTACGCGACGCGGACCTCGCCGGTGGTGCGCGGCCACTGGATCCTCGCCAACCTCGTGGGCTCGCCGCCACCCCCGCCGCCCCCGACCGTGCCGGCCCTCGACGCCCGCCGCATCTCGGAGAAGCTCCCGATCCGGCAGAGGCTGGCCGCGCATCGCGCCGATCCGGCGTGCGCCAGCTGCCACGTGCAGATGGACCCCGTGGGCTTCGCGCTGGAGAATTTCGACGCGGTGGGCCGTTGGCGGGTTTTCGAGGACGGGGAGGCGGTCGACGCCTTGGGGGGCATGCCTGGTGCCGGAGAATTCAGCGGGGTCGCTTCGTTGGAGCGGGCCTTGTTGAAGCGGCCGGAGATCTTCGCCGCGAACCTCGCCGAGAAGCTGCTCATTTTCGGCCTCGGCCGGCCGCTGGACCATCGTGACGCCCCGGTGGTGCGCACCATTGTGGCCCGCGCCGGCGCGGAAAACTATCGATTCTCCGCCCTCCTTCTCGCCATGGTCGAAAGCACCCCGTTCCGGTTCCGGAGGACCCCGCTATGATTATCACAAAGAAAGCCCTGCCGCGCCGCACGTTCCTGCGCGGTGCCGGAGCCGCGCTCGCGCTGCCGCTCCTCGACGCCATGATCCCCGCCGCCACCGCCGCGACCCGCACCGCGTTGCGGCCCGTGCGCCGGCTCGGCTACATCTTCATGCCGATGGGCTGCGACGAGTCGCGCTGGACCCCGCCCGGGACCGACGGACGTTTAGGCGAGCTTTCGCCCATCCTTCGCTCGCTCGAGCCGGTGAAGGACAAGCTGACTGTCCTCACCAACCTCGAGTTGAGGAACGCCTATCCGGGTTCCCACGCCACCTCCAACGCCGCGTTCCTCAGCGCGGCCAAGGCGAAGCAGACGGAGAGCTCCGATTACTACCTCGGCACCACCGCCGACCAGGTCGCCGCCCAGCAGATCGGGCGCGAGACCAGGCTGCCTTCCCTCGAGCTCTCGATGGATATGATGCAGACCGCGGGCCAGTGCGACAACGGCTTCGCCTGCGTCTATCAGAATAACCTTTCCTGGTCCTCCCCCACCACGCCGCTGCCGTCGGAGGCGCACCCGCGCGTCGTATTCGAACGATTGTTCGGCGAGGGCGGCGGGGCCGAGGAGCGCCGGGCCGCTTTGCGGAGGAGGGCCAGCCTGCTTGACTGGGTCGGCGAGGACATCGCGCGACTTCGCCGCGAACTGGGCGCCGGCGACCGAGCCCGGGTCGATGGCTATCTGGAGACCGTGCGCGAGGTCGAGCGTCGCATCCAGCGCGCCGAGGCCGAGGTGGGGGAGCGCCCGCTGCCCGATCTTGACCGTCCGCCTGGGGTTCCCGCCTCCTACGGCGACCACGCGCGGCTGATGTTTGATCTCCAGGTGCTCGCGATGCAGGGCGACGTCACCCGCATCTGCACCTTCCAGCTCGCCCGCGAGACCAGCAACCGCACGTATCCGGAGATCGGCGTCCCGGATCCCCATCACCCGTTGTCCCATCACGGCAACGATCCCGACAAGATCGCCCGGATGGCCAAGATCAACGCGTTCCACGTGTCGCTGTTCGCCTACTATCTGGAGCGTCTCAAGGCCACGCCGGAAGGCGACGGCTCGTTGCTGGACCATTCGCTCCTGCTCTACGGCAGCGGCATCGGCAATCCGAACATCCACGACCACACCAACCTTCCTGTCATCGTCGCCGGCGGGGCCGCCGGAGGCATGCGCGGCGGGCGCCACCTGCGCTACGACAAGCCCACGCCGCTGGCCAACGTGCACCTCGCCCTCCTCGACAAGGTCGGCGTGCAGATCGATCGCTTTGGCGACAGCAGCCGGCGCGCCGACGAACTTTTCTCGCCCGTCACCTTGTGATCACGCGCGCCCGAGTCCTGGTCGCCGCGGCGCTGTCAGTCACCCGGGCTTTTTCCGCCGCCACGGTCGCCGACCGCGCGGAAAGGGCGGATTTCTCGGCTCTGAGCGCCGCCCTGTCCACGGGCGCCGGGGTCGGGGCCGCGCAGGCCGACGGCACCACGGCGCTGCACTGGGCGGCGCAGCACGACCAAGAGGCCGCGGTGGCCGCCTTGCTGGCGGCCGGAGCGCCGCCGGACGCGGTCAACCTTTATGGTGTCACTCCGCTCTCGCTGGCGTGCGTGAACGGGTCCGCCGCGGTCGCCGAGCGCCTGCTGGCCGCGGGGGCCGACCCCAACCGCCTCGCGCCCGGCGGCGAGACCCCGTTGATGACGGCGGCGCGCGCGGGCCGCGCCCCATTGGCGCGGGCCCTTGTCGCCTGCGGCGCCGATGTG
>SXGQ01806736.1_pt1 | contig 18284 bp, 13 predicted proteins | sample 3178371 | NCBI WGS metagenome assembly SXGQ01 (sample SAMN11356859, study PRJNA531348) | freshwater metagenome | isolation source: freshwater sample F1-20 | place: China: Fuxian Lake, Yuxi | collected 2017-12-25 | reverse complement strand
CGTATTGACGCCGACTTGGTGGACTCACATCCGAAAGGATTCCCGATGAAAAACACTGCACCGTGCCTTTCTGTGGTGATGCCGGTCTACAATGAGGAAAAGACCGTGGGTGACATCATTGAAGTCGTCCTTCGCCAGGAACTCGTCCAGGAACTGATCATCGTCGAGGACTGCTCCAAGGATGAGACCTGGAAGGCGCTTCAGCCGTGGCCTGACCGAGATCCCCGCGTGAAGCTCTTTCGCCACGACTGGAACCAAGGCAAGGGTGCGGCTCTGCGTACCGGTTTCAAGCAGGCGACCTCAGCCTACGTGCTCATTCAGGACGCCGACCTCGAATATGATCCCCGTGAATATCCGGTGCTTGTGGCACCAATCCTGGCCCGAAAAGCGGATGTCGTGTTTGGATCCCGATTCTCAGGAAGTTCAAGGAGGGTCCTTTACTACTGGCACGCGGTTGGGAACCGCCTGCTCACTATGTTATCCAACATGACGACCAATCTCTGGCTGACCGACATGGAGACCTGCTACAAATTGTTTCGTCGGGAAACACTCCAACAAATTGTTGTTGAGGAGAGTCGTTTTGGTTTTGAGCCCGAAATCGTGGCCAAAGTAGCCAAGCTAGGCTGTCGGGTTTACGAAGTTCCCGTCTCTTACAACGGACGCACCTATGCCGAAGGCAAAAAGATCGGTTGGAAGGACGGATTCAGTGCACTCCGGTGCATCCTCAAATATGGCCTGTTCCGATAACCATGAGATCCAACGTCAACAGCCAGGCAACCACCGGTGAATTCGAGTTCTCCGCCCTTGCGGAGGCGCGTAATTATCGAGCGACTCTTGTCCGGGAGTTCGACTCCGTCCTGCGGGGCCAGGTACTCGAAATCGGTGCCGGTATCGGCCAGATGACTTCAGAGTTCGCACAGGCGCCTGGGATTAAAGAGATCGTTGGCGTGGAGCCGGACTCCCGATTCCACAACGGATTCATCCGCAACAATCCAAACATCAAGCTGATCCGCGGAGTCGCCGAGGAACTACCTTCGGACCCAGGTTGGGATGGCCTCGTCGCCGTGAACGTTCTGGAACACATCGAGGACGACTCGGGAGAGCTAAAAAACTGGGGGCGCCTTCTTTCCAAACGTCGCGGCCGAGTTGGTATCTTTGTGCCGGCACGCCCAGAAATCTATGCACCCATCGACCTTGATTTCGGCCATTTCCGCCGGTTTACAAAGCCTGAGTTGCACAACAAGATGACCGCTGCTGGATTCGAGGTAGAGCGGTTGACGTACTTCAATTTGACCGGGTACTTCGGATGGTGGTTGACCTTCTGCCTGCTCCGGAAAAGGAACTTTAACACCGGATCCGTGAGATTCTTCGACCGCTGCATTTTCCCGTTTGGGCACTGGCTGGAGTCGACCGTATGCCGTCCCCCGTTCGGACAGAGCCTCCTCGCCATCGGACGGGTTGGGAAATGATCAAGGCGAGGGGACATTCGACCGGCGAAGGCAGGCAGCTTGTCACTATTGCCCGGCAGGTGCCCCCCCTGCCGATGGGCCTCAGATGCCTTCCTGAGTTCAGACCCTTGGAACACTCCCTTCAGGACCTTGAACGGTCTTAGCGGGGCCAGAAGGAAGGATGGTACATGCCGGAGCTCAGCCTCCGGCTGACCGAGCGTCCCTCCGACCTTGTACTCGAAGAGCTTCGTGAACGGAGCGAGAACGACGTCGAGGATCGCACCCAAAAGCGGGACGTCGCGCAGGGGCCGGGCCTCGAGAACCAAGTCCACGTTGCCGTCGAAGTCGACCCCACCCTTCAGGTCGAGGCGCATGGCCGAGGAGACGAGTTCAACCCTGTGGAAATCGACCGTGTTGTTGGTCAGGGTGAAGAGACCGGAACCCGCATTGAACCGGGCCTTGCCCATGCCCGGGGCCACTGCGTCGAACACCGGGGAGAGAAGACCGAAGAGGGGAAGTCCCCAAAGGAGGCCATCCCGGATCTCGGCGTTGCCACGCCCCTTCCAAGGCATACCTCTCCGGCTCTGACCCTGCTCCACCAGAACCTGACCACTCAGCAGGCCTCCAAGCTGGTTTGTCCGCGTCGCCAGATCCTCCATCAACAGATCCACACGGACATCCCTGAACCTCGGATCTGCCGTGAAACGGGTGTTTCTGGGCTCCGTCATGTCGAGCTGGATGTCCGTCTCGAGCGACCCGCCGTAGAAGCCCGACGTGACGTTGGTGATCGAAAGCCGGTCCCCCCTCCATCCGACGGTGGCCACGAGGTTCGTGAACTTGAAGTACCACCACTCGAAGGCGGGCGCACGGGTCTTGAACACGACATCCGCCTCAGCTTCATCCGCGGTTGGGATCACGCCGTTGACCTCGACCTCGGGCGGAACCGGGAAATGATACGGCCCGAGTGTGTCGGCCGTGCGAGGACCAATTACCCTGGCGAGCGACGCCAGATCCACCCTCGCGGTCGCGTTGGTGAACCACAGCAGATTAGCTTTGGGATCGAACCTCATCCAGGGAGCCAGGATCCGATTCGTGGACTGCAGAAGATCCGTCCCGATGAAGAGGATGCTGTCATTGGTATAGTGGACCGTGGTCCGGAGTTCGGTGACGGGTTCCAACCGATAGACGGCGTTAGTGATCGAGACCCGGGCGGTACCCTCAAGATCCGCGATACTCCGGGTGTTCCCACGGACCTCGGCCAGGATCTCCGGCCGAGAGGCGAGTTGGATCATATCGAACTGCCGGGCCAATCCCGGAGCCCGGATGAGAGGTCGGAACACCAACGGATCCAAGGTGCTCGAAACCCGGGCGTCGAAGTCCCCATCGGCAGGATCCCAAGTGCCATCCGCCTGCACCCTGCCGCCACCCTTTGAAACGTTGAGGGATTCCAGCCGAACCCGTTCCCGATTCCAGGAAGCCCTCAGGCCGGCCTCGTCCAAGGTCACCCCACCCCACGACACAGGGGCTGCATCGAGGGTTGCCCCGAGGGAGAACCCGCGGCGGAGCGGCTCCTTCCACTCCCGGAATGGAATCGTCCACTCTGGCAGTCTACCCGAGGCGGCCACCGCGAGCCGAACCTTTGAGTTGGTCCCGATGTCCTTGCCGGACCACGACTGCCAGAGCTCGGTAGGCAGAACGGTCGACAGACCCTGGATCCCCATGTCGGCCCGAAAGGTCGCCTCCATCTCACGCGCCCCGGCGTCGACCGCGCCCGAGGCCACCACCACACCGTCCTCGAACCGGGCCTCCAGGTTGGTGATGGAGGCACGTCCATCGACCCAGTCGAGGCGAGACCCGAGGGACCACAGACGCAATCCCGTGGAAAGAACGGGATGGTCGAAACTCGGCTCTAGGTGAAGCCGCCACGGGGCAAGATTCGTCCAGAAGGCCGAAAGGACCGGAAGGCGGTGGGAAGGCACCGGGTGGATACTGCCCCGGAGCCTGAGCCGCGCCGCTCCATTTCCCTGGATCCGCAGGCCTTCCGAAGCCATCTCGAAGTCGAAACCCCGAGGGTTCCAGTCATTCGTGGAATTCCAGATCCGGGCCTCGAGCGACGCGTTGGTGGCCGAACCCCAGGCTGCGATGAGGTCCTGGAAGCGGAGGTCCAGCCGGCTCATGTACCCCCCCTCAAGATCGAGACCGGCACGGGCGATGGCTCGAATCCCTTCATCTGTCGACACCTCCGGAAATCGGTTGGTGGCCAGCGTCACCCCCCTGATCTGGAGCCGGCCGATGTTGAGACCGTCCCGCTCAAGGGAACGGGCGTTCAACTGCCAGTCCAGATGGGAGGGACGGGCCTCGGCGGCCATGACCCGGAACCCGACCTGCCAGGCCAATCCGCCGAAGGATCCAAGCGACGTCCGGACCGCATCGGAGTCGAGGTGGAACAGGCCCCTCAACGTCGGAGGCTTTTCGGCATCCGGCGAGACGCTCAACCGAAGTCGAACCCCCTCGAAGTTTCCAAGGTCATTGGTGACCCCGGACGTCTCCAGGCGGAATTCGACGAGGGACCGTTCCGGATGTTCCCCGTCGACGGCAAACGCCAAGGCGAGCCTCGGTGGGTTCCTGAAGCCGGTCGTTTCGAGACGGTTCAGGATCCGGGCCAGCGGACCACTCTGCACCGACAGGACCGGCGTGGTGGCATCGCGAGGGACAGCGCTGCGGCTGGAGAACAGGCTGGACGTTCCCCGGAGGGTGCCCATGGCCTCGAAGAAGGTGGAGTTGATCCGGGCCGAGAATCCCGTCAGCCGCCACGTGTGGTATTCCTCAAACTCGAGGTCACCCACGATCTGGTTCAGCTTGAGGAGCGCTGCCGAATCCCCGGGCCCGCCGTCGACCGGGAGGGACACCTCGCCTCCCAGGAGTCCGAGCGATTCCACGATCGGAAGCTCCGGATCCCACAGGGCGAGTGGGTTGATCCGGAGTTCCAGCTTCCGGAAGTAGGCGAACTGGCTCTCGGGACGACCGCGGAAGTGAACCAGCACATTCTCCGCAAACAACCCCTCTCCCCACTCGAGATGGATCCGGCTGTATTCGAGGCGGAGCCCCTGTGCCTCCAGCTGGGCGACCAGCGGTTCCCGGATGAACTCCGGCAGGCCGATCTGGTGCAGGTGCACGATCAGATAGAACAGGATGCCGGCGGGGAGATAGGCCACCCGAACCCCCCACTTGAACCCCCTCCAGCACCTCCTCAAAAACCTCCGCTCCTTCCCCTCCGGGACAACCTCCCCGGATCGGGGATCCCGGGGTTCCGGTGACGGGACAGGATTCACGGGGCGGAGAGATCCCGGAATACGTCCTCGTAGAGCGCCACCGGGAACTCGATCAGCAAGGGGTCCGCATCCGTGTCGAACCGCACGAGGGCGAACATGTTGTTGGCCGGATTTCTGCCGCCGAACTGGAATCGCACCGAGGCAGGGCCGCTTCCCGGACGGAACCTCAGGTCGATGCTGTGATCGACCTCCTTGAACTTCAACAGTCCCAGCTGCTCCTCCTCAGGCGTCCGATATCGGGTTGAGTCCACCCGACCCAGACGGAACAGGGTCTCGTTCACGGCCTCGTCCAGGAACGCCACCGGTGACCCGGATGCCCCCGACGAGGCGGTCCAGCGTCCATTCCCCCCTCGGGTCAGCACCCGCTGCCGTCCCTTCTGCTGGATCGTGATCTCGACGACATTGGTGGGGTCAAAACGCATCAGGCGAACCTGGTCCGCAACCTCCGGCAGACGGAGCAGTTCCCCCAAGCGCGTAGCATAGACGCTGGGTTCGTCAGCCCTTCGGGCATAGACCTTGTCGTCCAAGCCAACCTGGGATCCAAAATCCAGCCGAACCAGCTCGTTGGTGCCCGCGATGAGGACAAAGCCGCGATCTGGCCTCTGGAGACCATAGCGGCTGAGATCCGCAGGCACATCGTTGGGGAACTCGACAATGGTCAAGCCACCCAGCTGACGAATCATCTGCTCCATAAGCCCCGGATCGGCGCCGAACCGTCTTGGTTCGACCACCATCCAGTTGGTCCCCTGCCGCTCGATCCGGACCCAGCCCCCCTCCGATCGGAACCGCACCTCGGAGACCCCGTCGAGACGCGGCGTCAGGGATCGATCCCGAAAGTTCGGGAGCGGAAGTCGGAGGAGCATCCCAGCCTGGATGGGCGCCAGGACGACGTTGGTCGTCGCCAGACGCCGGACCAACACGTGTTCCGGAGAATTGGTGGGCACACGACCGAACTGGAGATGGACCAGATCATTGGTGCCGCGGCCCAGGAGGAATTCGGATTCCGGCGGCTGGAAGCCATAGGCGGCGAGATCGACCAGAGGGGAGTCCGACACAAAGGCTGCCACGGGCGTCACCTGGAGGGCGTTGATGAGTGCCTCGATCCGCTCGGAGTCCGCCCGGGCCGACAGCGGCTTCACGAGACGCCAGGCCCCGTTCGTGGACTCCCGGACGGCGGTGAAGGCGGTGGGGCCCCGGATCTCCAGGCGGTCAAAGGGCTGGCCCCGGAGATCGAACAGGCTCCGATCGCGCCAGTGATCCGGGGTCGGCGGCAGGTTCTTCAGGAAAGTATCGTCACCCGTGAACACCCCATCGGCTCCAACCTGCCTGAAGTAGAACTGGGAACCCAGCGGGGTCGGGCCTCCGATCTGGTAGAGCAGAGGCGCCCCGGAGGCCATCTCGAGCTTCAACGTGAGCGGCTCGGCGTCGAATCCGAAGGCCCGTAGACTGTTTGTGCCACCCCCTGCCGACAGCTCAGATGCGGAGATGACGCGCCGCGGCTGGAGCTCCGACAACGCCTTAAGAAATCCCTCGACCGACGACTTCTGGGCTCCATAGGCCACAGGCAGCGTCATCTTCCAGCCCGCCCCCGCGCGATCCACTCGGACAATTCCATTCGACCGGAGGAGCTCGATGCCCTGCACCTGTGCCGGGTCGAAGGTCTTGAACCGGACCGCCACCGTTCCAGCAGTGCGCGCCGGCCGATCGGTCAGGTAGGTGTATCCCCCGAGGGCCAACGCCAGCAGGACCAGGATCCATGTGGAACGGGTGTTCATCGCGTTTGGAGGTCAGATCCGGCGACGGTACCAGATTGAAAGCCCCACGAGGAGAATCGCTCCAGGAAGGCCCGCGATCGCAGCCCAGCTGAGGATCTGGCGCTGTCGGGACGTCAGGACGATGCGGTACTCGCGGATGCGACGTGGACCAATGGCGAGCGACTGGGGACGGTCCAGCAACCACGCCACTGCCATGTTGGCAAAATCCCGGTTCCCTGCCAGTTCCCGCGGCTCGTCCAGCGTCTCATTGGTCATCATGGTGGAATCGCCAATGGCGACGATCCGGGTCGTGCCCCTGCCGGCAGCGATACCCGACACCCCACCTTTTTCCGCGGCGACAGCGATGGGGATTTCCTGGTTCCGGACGTCACGGGCTGGATCGAAGGCGGCGTTCCCATCCCTCACGTTGGAGCGGGTCATGCCCGATGCGCTCGTCTTGACCAGCACATCGGCCTTCGGTGCATCGGCAGGCATCTGCTGGGCAGACATCGGCGCCACGACCCGGGGCAAAGGAAAGTAGAGGGCTCCTCCCGATCGGCGGAGGGGCGAGACGATCGCATGCCCTCCGAAGTTCTGACTCAGCACGTCGAGCTTCGTGTAGCTGGTGAACTGGTCGTCGCCCGCATAGGCCGGCGGGGCCGCGACGCCCCAACGGGCCAGGAGCTCCTCGAGCCCGGTCGACTTCTCGACCGTATAGGGATGGAGCAGCACCAGGAGTCGGCCACCACCCTGGAGGAAGGCCTCAATCTTCTGGAGCTCCCCGGGAAGCAGGGGGGCCGTCGGACCGGCCACCACCAGGAGCTCGCAGTTCTTCGGAATCTGGTTGGTGGCACCCGCCAGCCGGATCACGTCGACCGTCAGGTTCTTCTGCCCCCGCAACAGGTCGAGGAACGCCGCGTAGCCGACACCCTTGTCCTTTCCCTCCGGCGGATGTTCGCCGTGACCCAGGAGGTAGCAGGCATGGGTTTCCCCTGCATCGGTCAGAGCCGCGATGGCCGAGGTGAACTGGTATTCCCCCGTGAAGCCCACCCGACGGACATCCCATTCCTCGCCCGAAACGAGGGCTCGAAGGTTTCCTGTGTCGTACACCGACAGCTCGCCGGCCGTGACCACCCGATGCCGGTTGCCGGATTCGAAGACAACCAGGCCCTTGGCCCCAGCCCCGAGCTGGTACTGCGCCGCCACCTTGAGTCCGGCCGCCGGATCCCGGAGGTAGTCGACCGTATGGACGCGGATCCGCGGTGAGAGGGCTTCGTAGTCCCGGAGCACCCCCATTACATGCGGAAAGAGATCGCTCGAGGGATCGAACAACACCGTCACCCGCACCTCGTTGGTCTGCATCGCCAATGTCTGGCGCGTCAGTTCGGACAACGGCTCCGAGCGCGCCGAGGAGAGGTCCACCCGCCAGACCCGACGCGTCACGGACAGGTGGTTCAGGAGACCGACCACCACGACCAGGGCGATCACGGAGACGGCGACATTGATCGCGGTCCGCATCCGGCGTCCGGGTTCAAAACTGGGGCGGTCTGGATTCACAGAGTCGATTGCCGAGCGGTCATTTCCAGCGTCGGCTCTCCACGACACGCTGGGTCAGGAACAGGAACAGGAGGGTCACCGTCAGGTGGAAGACGATGTGGCGGGAGTCGAGGATGCCCCGGGCGAAGTCGTCCATGTGCCGGAGCAGCGACATCTCATCCAGGAGCCGAGCCCACCGCCCATCACCCACGTTTGTGGAGACCGGCCGCAGACTGAGAATCCAAAGTCCGATCCCCAACAGGAACGACACCATCGCTGCGATGATCTGGCTACGGGTCATCGACGAGGCAAAGCAACCCAGAGCCATGTAGACCGAACCGATCAGCATCACGCCGAGGAAGGCCCCTGCGGTGGACCCCGGATCCAGAAGTCCCACCTCACCGGTCACCTGCCTCAGAATCAATAGCACCCCGAACAGCGGGAGCCAGACCAGCCCGAAGAACAGCATCGACCCCGTGTACTTCGCCAATACCACCTGCCAGTCGCCGACGGGTGTCGTCATCAGCGCCTCGTAGGTCCCGGAGGACTTCTCCGCAGCAAACGTCCGCATCGTGATCACCGGGGACACCACGAGAAGGATTACCCAGAAGTAGGCGCTCTGGTAGAACAGCTCGGTCACCGGGGAGTCGGTCGGCCGATCGGACAGCTTCGTGACGAGGTCCACGATCGAGATGCCAGTGAGGAGGGCCGTGGCCGCCATCACGACCCAGCCGGTGAGCGCATTGAAGGCTCCCGCAAGCTCCCGCCGGACCAGTGCCATGAAGACCCTCATGGTTCCTCCCTCCTGCCACGGGTCAGATGGACGAAGATGTCCTCGAGGGTGTGCCGGCTCCGGGTCAGTTCCCGGAGCCGCCACCGACGCTGACCGACGATGTCGAAGACCACCGGCCGCACGTCGACCCCATCCCGCGGAGTCAGAGCCACTCGATAAAATCCGCCATCCAGGGGGCTGAGATCGAACCGTTCGAGATCCTGAAGATCTCGGAACGCGTCCCGTAAATCCTGTGCCGGCGCCGCGATCTCGGCCACGACCTGGCCGTCCAGGCCGAGGTTGCGCTCAAGATTGGCCGGCGTGTCCACCGCCAGGATCTCGCCCCGGTTCAGGATTAGCACCCTCGAACACGTCATCTCGACCTCGCTCAGGATGTGGGTCGAGAGCAGGACGGTGTGACGCCGGCCCAAGTCCTGGATCAGTGCCCTCACGGATCGGATCTGGTGCGGATCAAGACCGATGGTGGGCTCGTCGAGGATGATGAGGTCGGGTTCATGGATGAGCGCATCGGCGAGCCCCACCCGTTGGCGATACCCCTTCGAGAGCTGTCCGATGATGCGCTTCTGGACGTCGGTGAGCCCGCACTGCTGGAGAACCGTGTCCACGCGTTCCCGGCTTCGCCCCCAGCCCATCCCCTTCAGTCGGGCGCGGAACTTCAGGTACTCCCGCACCCGCATGTCGAGATGGAGCGGGTTGTTCTCCGGCATGTAGCCGATTCGGCGACGGACCTCGTCGGGCTCATGGAAGACATCGTATCCCGCCACGCGAGCCGTCCCGCTGGTGGCGGGCATGAAGGCCGACAGAATGCGCATCGTGGTGGATTTGCCCGCACCGTTCGGCCCAAGGAAGCCCACGACCTCCCCACGCCCCACGGTGAACGAGATGCCGTTGACCGCGGTGCGTCCGGGATAGCGCTTGGTGAGTTCCCTCACCTCGATCATCGGCGCGGCTTCCATGACGTGCCGGCGAGCCTACGTGGACCGGACGGGTGTCCAAGGAGAAGTTGAGTCTTGCCCCTTTCTTCCCTGCCCTGATCAACGCACCACGACCTCGGCCTCACCCTCGGTCCGATACACCACCAGACCTCGCCGCTCCCCCCAGACCAAACCGAGCTTAAGGCTCTCCCCGGCCGCCTTCGCGAAGACCTGACGCGCGAAGGCCACCAACGAATCCATCCGCGCGCCATCTACGGCAGACAGCAGCATGCCAACCCGGATGTCGGCCCGGGCGGCCGGACCCGCCTTCTCGACCGACTCCACCAAGAAACCGCCGGGCTCCGCCGACTTCAGCCGGAGACCCAGACGTTTCCAGAGAAGATCGTTGTTGAAGAACACCCGCTCATCGATCAGCCGGAGGCGCAGCACCCGGGCCTCACCCTTCCGGGAGACCTTGAGCACGACGTCGCGATCGGCCTTGGCCTGGACCAGTTCCCGGTTGAAGTCGATCAGGCTGTTCACGGCCTTGCCGTCGACCTGGAGGATGGCATCACCCACCCTGAGCCCTCCCTGGGCGGCGGGGCTCCGGGGTTGAACCCCCTCGACCACGAGTGGGCGATTGAGACCGCTGAGCTGCGCCCCGAACCAGAAGCCCCCGACGGTGACCCCGCTAAGGGTCTCAGCGAGGGCCGCACTGATCTGCTTCACCGGGATGGCAAACCCGATGCCCTGGCTGTAGGAGGGATTGAGCACGGCCACATTGAGGCCGATGAGTTCTCCTCGGAGGTTGATCAGCGGCCCCCCGGAGTTCCCAGGGTTGATCGAGGCGTCCGTCTGAAGCCAATCCGCTATGTCGAGCGACTCGCCCAAGGCCACCTCGGAGGGTGCTCGGCGCGATTTCGAGCTGAGGATGCCGCGGGAGACCGAAGCCCCAAGGTTGAACGGATTGCCCAGCGCGACGACCGTCTCCCCAAGGAGGAGATCGTCATCCCGAGCAAAGGTGACCGTCGGGAACTTCCGGGGTGTCTTAGGTCGCAGCCTCAGGACCGCGACGTCCTTGGCCTTGGAGAGAACCACCCGTTCCGCCGGGATCGGATCCTCCTCCTCGGCGAACTTCACCCAGATGTCGTCGGCATCGGCCACGACATGGGTGTTGGTGAGCACATAGCCATCCTCGTTAACCACAACACCCGATCCTCGGCTGTAGGTCGCCTCGGGTTTTCGCTGGTATCCGTAGTATTGACGCCAGAGTCGCTCGTAGGGGTGTTCCCGCTCGACCCAGGTCCGGGTGGCGATGTTGACCACGCTCGGCATCACCCGTTCCACGGCCACCACCGTCGCATCCCGGCGGGGGTCAAGGGCCAGAGCGGTAGGCTCGGCGCCGGACAGAAGACCGACGCAGTGGAGGAACACCCAGCCCTTGAGCACTAGCCTCTTGAGAAAACCCGGTCGTTTCATGTGAAGGTGTTCCTGTGGACGCATGGCTCTGGTGGCTCGTTCAATCGGATCAAACCCGGAACCGGCCGGCGAGTTGCAACGGAAGATTCGCCGATGCGAAAGATGCATCCCTGGAACCCCTCATGGTGGAGTCCGGACCGAAGCCGTCCACCCCCTAAATCTGGTGTCCCCCAGTTCTTGTCCGGGACACAGCGGGTTGGGCAAGGAGGAGGGGTGAAGACAACAACACCCACTCCTGCCGGGAACCCGGCTTCTGACGAACCGATCCATGCTGTTGCTACCGGAACGCAATCCTCACCCCCTCCGGAACGGTGGATGCAGCAGCTCTGGAGGCATCAGCGCCTCCGTCGCAGCACTCTCTGCCTGACCCAGGGGCAACCCCTCCGGGTTCTGCATCCTGGATTCTGGAACCGCGAGGCCGGTCCGGATTTCCGACGGGCCATCATCCAGATCGGCGATGCGCCTCCCCGCACCGGCGACATCGAGGTGGACCGGCACCCCACCGCCTGGTTCCAGCATGGTCACGCCCGCAACCCCGCCTACCGGAACGTCGTGCTGCACGTGGTCTGGAACAGGGCACCCTCCCATCCAGAACTGCCGACACTGGCACTCGAACCCCACCTCGAAGGCCCGCTTTCCGAGCTGGTTCCCTGGCTCGACACCGGATCCCTCATCACAATTCCCCCTAGCACCCTCGGTCGCTGCTACCCCTCGCTCCAAGGACTCCCACACGAGTCGCTCGTGGAGCTCCTGACTGCGTCGGCAAGGAAACGCCTCGAGCAGAAGACCCAATTCCATAGGATCCGCTCCCGGCTGACAGACCGGGATCAGTCGCTCTGGGAATCCTTGTTCACGGCACTGGGCTTCCAGCACAACCGCTGGCCACTCCAGCACCTCGCGGAGATCGTCGCGGCGGAAGCCTGCGGTGACCCCAGGACCTGGGAGGCTCGGTTGTTCGGGCTTTCTGGACTGCTCCCCGTCGATCCCCCCTCAACCGTCGAGGCGGTCCGACTGTTCCGGGACCTCTGGGACACCTGGTGGCGCGAGCGGGCACGGTGGTCCGACGACATTCTCCCGCGACAGGTCTGGCGGTTCGCCGGGGTCCGACCCGCTAACCATCCCCAGCGTCGCCTAGCACTCGCCGCCCGATGGCGGGCGGAGGGCGGCCTTCCGGAGCGTCTGAGGACCTGGTTGGAGCAGTGTGCCTCGGAGGACCGTCCGCCCGGGGTTCTGCTTCGGAAGACCCTCGAGGCGAACCTCCCTGAGGACTCGTTCTGGACCAGGCACTGGACCCTGAGGTCGGAACGCCAGCCTATGCACCTTCCGTGGCTTGGTGAATCCCGGACGACTGACATCGCCATGAATGCCGTCCTGCCCTGGCTTCGCGCCCAGGCCGAGGCCGCGGAGGACATGAACGCTGTGCGTCGGATCGAGGCCCTCTATTTTCAGTGGCCCACCGGACAGGACAACGGTCGACTCCGCCAGATCCGCCAACGGTTGTTCTCCCTGACCCGGCCCCGCCTGCCTCAGGGAGCCGCGATTCAGCAGGGACTGCTCCAGATCGCCGAGGAGTTCTGCGAACCGGGCGGTTCCCTGTGCGAGTCCTGCCGATTCCCGGAACTCATCCCCCCGTCCTAGAATCGCCTCCTATAGATCCAACTGGCCGCACAGAGACCCCGGCCCGCCGGTCCCTAACGGATAAACTCCGCATGGAGTCCGGCATACACACCGCCCGAGGCCACCAGCTGATCGTGGGTTCCCCGTTCCACGATCCGGCCATGGTCGAGAACAAGGATGAGATCCGCATGCCGCACCGTGCTGAGCCGATGGGCGATCACGAAGCTGGTCCGGCGCTGGAACAGGGTGGACAGCGCCCGCTGGATGACGGATTCGATCCCCGGATCCACCGCGCTCGTGGCCTCGTCGAGGATCTGGATCCGCGGATCCGCGACCATGGCCCGGGTGATCGTGATCAGCTGCCGCTCACCGGCACTCAGGTTGCCACCACGCTCCCGCACCTCCGTCGCATATCCTCCTGGAAGCCTCTCGATGATCTCATGGGTCCCCAGCCTCCGGGCCGCCTGGATCACCTCCTCATCCGTCGCCTCGGGACGACCGAATCTCAGATTGTCGAGGACTGTCCCGGTGAACAGGAAGCTTTCCTGGGTGACGATACCGATCTGACGGTGCAATGAGCCGAGCGTGTGCAAGGCCGTATCCTGTCCATCCACAAGGATCCGTCCCTCCAGGGGTTCATAGAACCGGGCGAGGACACTGATGATGCTGGTCTTGCCAGAGCCCGTCGGCCCCACGAGGGCCACCATCTGCCCCGGGTGAATCTCGAAATCGATGCCATCCAGAACCCAGACCTCCCTCGGCGTGGTGTCGTATCGGAATCGGACCCGCTCAAAGAGCACCCGCCCCTCCAGTCGTCGAAGGTCCACCGCCATGAGGCGATCGCGAACCTGCGGTTCCGTGTCGAGCAGACCAAAGATACGCTCGGCACTCGCCGCCGCCGACAGGGCCGCATTGTAGAGGTCGCCCATGACCTGGATCGGGCCGAAGAACAGTCCCAGGTACAGGACGAATGCCGCCAATTGCCCCACGGTCAGAAGGCCTTCCATGACGCGCCATCCCCCGTACCCCAGCACGACCGCAGTCGCTCCACCCGCCAGCAGGTTCACCAGCGGCATGTAGGTGTGAAAGACCCTCGCCGAGGCCACCCAACGGTCGGTGAACTCACCCTGCAGGTGGTTGAACCGACGCAGGTTCTCGTCTTCCCGGACGAAGGCCTGCACCACACGGACCCCCGTGATGTTCTCCGCCATCGCAGCGGTGATCCGCGACTGGGTGCCTCGGAGTCGCCGATGGGCATCACGTCCCCGGTGATGGAACCAGAGCGTCAGCCAGACGAGGGGCGGGAGAACGATGCCTACCGCAAGGAACAACCGGAGATCGTAGCGAATCAGCAGGATCACCACCCCGATCAAGGTGATCAGACTCGACAACGCCTGGGATGCACCCCAGGTCAGCACCCGATCCAACGCGTCCACATCGGAATCCGCCCTGGCAATGATCCGCCCCTGATGGGTGCGGTCGAAATAGTTCAACGAGAGACGCTGGATGTGCTCGAAGACCGCAAGGCGGAGATCGTTCATGGCTCCCTGCCCGATGGTGATCGAGGAGCGGACCTGCCAGACGGACAGGGCCCAGCCTGCGAGCAGGTTGACGAGATAGACAGCACTCACCACGCCCACTCCCCGGAGGGCGTCCTCGGAAGCCTCCCGGCCCCGCATCAAGGCCGGCTCCAGGTAACGGTCGATCCCGACCTGGACGAGCTTTGGGCCCAGCAGGGTCGAGCCCGTGGCCAGCACCGTGAGAAATAGATTCGCGACGAACAGTCGGCGATGAGGGCGGGTGTAGGCGAAGAGACGCCGGAAGACCGACCCCTTCATCGGGGCCTGCGCGAACTCCTCGTCGAGTGCGATGTCGTCGTGGGTCGCCATCAGTGCCCTCCCTCCCCGGCCTGTCCGCCAAACAGGGACCGATACAGAGCATGGGAATGGAGAAGAGCCTCATGGGTGCCGAGCCCGACCATGCGCCCCCGATCAAGCACAAGGATCCGGTCTGCCCGACGGACCGTGGCGAGCCGATGCGCCACCATCAGGGTCGTCCGCCCTCGGCAGAGCGCGCCGAGGGCATCCTGGATCTCATGCTCCGTGCGTGGATCCACGGCGCTGGTGGCATCATCCAGCAGCACGATCCGCGGATCCACCAGGAGCGCTCGGGCGATCGCAAGACGCTGTCGCTGCCCGCCACTGAGGGAAACACCGCGCTCACCGATGACCGTGTCGTAGCCCTCGGCAAGCTCGCGGATGAACCCATCGGCTTGAGCAGCCCGGGCTGCCCGTTCAATGTCTTCACGGGTAGCTCCAGGACGTCCGAAGGCGATGTTGTCGGCAACGGAAGCACTGAACAGAAAGGTCTCCTGGAAGACGATCGCCACGCTCCTCCGCAAGGCAGCCGGATCCATTTGGCGGAGATCGACACCATCGACGAGAAGTCTTCCACGTGTCGGCCGATGGAACCCGGGGACCAGCGAGAGGAGTGTCGTCTTGCCCGCACCGGTGGGACCCACAATCGCAAAAGTCTCTCCGGGTTCGATCGTCAGGGTGATTTCCTCCAATGCAGCGATCGGTCCACGTGGACTCCCCGATGGCACACCATCGGGGTTGGCGGGTTTCTCGGATTCCACCCGCAGCGAGGGGGTCGAGCTGTAGTCGAATCCCACTCCTTCGAAGCGGATTCCCCCGTGCAACAATCCCGCAACCGGATGGTTCCGGGTGGCTCCAGGCGACGTGTCCTGAAGGATCTCGCAGATCCGTTGGGCGGCCGAGCTGGCGTTCTGGAGGATGCTGGTGATCTGCCCAATGATTCCGATGCGGCCGCCAAGGCCGAGGAGGTAGAAGACCACCTTCACCAGATCCCCGAGCGGAATCTCACCCCGGACCACCTGCTGCCCCCCAACCCACAACACGAGGGGCAGGCCAAGCCCGAACAGAAACTGGGCGAACGGGACACGGGCAGCCCAGTAGTTGACCGTCTCCGCCAGCTCCCGGAGGAATTCCTCCCGCTTCCCGCGGAACTTCTCGATCTCGGCCGATTCTCGGGCGAACGCCTTCACCACCCGTACCCCGGCGATGTTCTCCTGGATCACCGTGCTCATCGCTCCGTGGCGATCGTGTACGCGTCGCCAACGAGGCTGGAGCCGGATGGCGAAATATCCCATCGCCAAGACGGTCGGGAGCATGGAACCAAGCGCGATGAATCCGAGGGGCGCACTGACCAGGAAGACCAGCACCAGGGTTCCCAGGAGACCTGCCAGGACGTCGACACTGAACAGGAGACACACAAACAGGAACTCCTGGAGCCGGCCAACATCCGTCACGGCCCGGGAGATAAGCTCTCCTGTGCGGGCGTTGTCATGCCACCCAAAGCCCCTCCGCTGGAGACCGTCATACACCGCTGCGCGGATGTCCCCCAGTGTGGTGATTGCGGTACGATTGCGGATGGGACCGAGGATGAGTCCAACGAGGGTCCGCAGGACGACCAGGCCGGAAAAACCCACCACGGACCAGGCCAGGGGAAAGTTCTGTGCGGCGACTGGATCCTGGAGTCGGGTGATGGCATTGCCGAGGAACTGAGGGAGGATCAGTTCGATGCCGATGTTGACCAGCAGAAGCGAGACCGAGAGCGCCACCCATCCTGGTCGGCGTCCGAGGAAAACCAGAACGGTCCAAAGCGCCCGGGAGGCGCTGGGAACATCAGGGGTGGGTGGTTTGGACTCTCCGGACATCAGGTTGTCACTAAAACTGGGGATTCCCCCCAACGTGGCGGGCGAACCTGTCATCCCAAGCGAGTCGGGCAAGCGGAACCCGTGTCACCACCTGGCATTCCCCCACTGTGGCAGGTCATTCATTGGGTTTACCACGAGGCCCAGTCCTGCTTGATGTGCGGAATCGGGAATATCGATCGTCTTGGATTTTCCCCTTCTCGGCGGCCTCAAGGGGACTGGCTGCTGGCTGGAGTCACAGATAGTCTCACGCCATGGGTGATGTCTCACGTCGGGACCTTTTCCGGATCTTTGGCCGCCGGGTGCGGCCGGCTCCCAGGCCCGTTGCGGAACCCGATCCTCTTCGCGTCGCTCTCGTGTCCGGACGCCACTGCCTGGCCCTGACCTCCCGATGCTCGGTCTGCATCGAGCAGTGCCCCATCCCCGGAGCCATGCAGTGGGATGCCGGACTACCCATGGTGAACCCCGACATCTGCAACGGCTGCCGGATCTGCCAGCAGGTCTGCCCCGCCCCCACCAACGCCGTCCGCATGCTGCCCCGCCCCCCGGGCAGCAATCAGTCGTGGCAGGAATCCCCAGACTGACGCGCGCGCTCAGAGGTTGGGGCCAAGGGAGGGCGGGTTAAACGCCGTACGACCTCACGCTGAAGAAGAACTCCTCCGGGATCTCTCGAGTCTCGGTGAAAAGACCGGTGTGGCTCAACGCGGTAAGCATCCGTTCGACGACAGACAAGTCGTCGTCGAACCTCCACATCAACGACTCGGCGTACCGCTTGCGCGCATGATCGCTGGCCTCCCCAAGTCCATCGAACACGTCATCCGTGACGTCCCATGCCTCGCACGCCTCGTCCTCGGTTCGACAAACCGACTGGTCGTAGCGTGGCATATCAGGTCGTGAGCTCCCTCAGATGCACGAGATTGCCCTCGGGATCACAGACATTGCGCACCTTCATTCCCGGACCCGGCCACAACGGACCGCACACCAGACCTCCCGCCCCCTACACCTCAGCCTCTGCAGTGGCGAGATTTTCAACGGTGAAGAACGGCTTGATGGCCTGATCCTCTCGGGGCACGGGAGGAACCCCAATGACGATGCCGTCGGCGACGTGTTGGGGAACGGCATGGACGATGAGCTGGGCGTCAGGCGACTGGAGAACCCGATGCTGCGGGTCCGAGTGGACCACCCGTGCGCCCAACACCCGCTCATAGAACGCCGACACCCATGCGAGGTTCTTCGCATAGATCAGCACACCGGTTCTGGCGGGACCTCGCATGGATTTCTCTGCAGATCTGGGTGTCAGGGTATCACCCGCCACTCCGGCTCCACAACCACTCGCCCGCCGCTGTCCCGGAGAATGATGGGGTCGGAACCACCGCCACACTTCCGCTGGCGGGAATAGGTCTGTCCCTCCTCAGCCGTGAACCGCAGCTCTGGGAACTCAAACACCCCGAAATCACCCGAACCGTGGTTGGACCAGGCGCAACAAAGAACCGCTCACGGAACCGCCAGAAGCTCGTCGGCTGGCCGTTGATGTGTAAGCGTACGCCGAACCCCATGGTATTCGGCCTGCCGTCGGTTCTGGTAAGCGTGGTGGATGAGATCCATTGCGAGTGATCGGGGGCGGCACCGGCGGCGGACGCCTGCCGAGATCGAGGTGCTGGTGCGGGAGTTTCGG
>SXGQ01689682.1_pt1 | contig 18287 bp, 18 predicted proteins | sample 3178371 | NCBI WGS metagenome assembly SXGQ01 (sample SAMN11356859, study PRJNA531348) | freshwater metagenome | isolation source: freshwater sample F1-20 | place: China: Fuxian Lake, Yuxi | collected 2017-12-25 | reverse complement strand
TCAGGCCACCGGCGAAGACCGAGAGCACGACCGCGAGCATCAACTGGCCCAGCGGCGTGGAGTACGGGGCGACGTAGTCGCGGGAGAACACCGCCATCCCGCCCGCGAAGATCGCGGTGGCACCGACGATGATCAACGCGGTCCGTCGCAGACTCTTGCGGCCCTCCTCGATCCGACGTCGCATGTCGACCTCCTCGCGTGCCGCGCTCGCCAGGGCGGTGAGGGTGGCCACCAGGCCCGGGCCGCGCAGCTTGGAGTTGAGGATCAGTGCCGCCACGACCAGGTCGGCCGACGAGTCCTCGAACTCCTCCGCGAACGCAGCCAGCGCCTGGGTGAGCGGGATCTGCACTCGCAGACGTCCCTCGAGCCGCTGGAGCGCCGGCTGGAGCAATGGCGGTGCGGCAGTCAGGGAGTGCCGGATCGCGTCCTCGAGTCCCACCGACCCGGCGATGGAATCACGCAGCGACTCGGTCCACGTGGCCAAGGCCTCGACCCGCTCGACCTGCCCGGTCGCGGTCTTGCCGCCGCCGAACATTGTGGGCCACAGGTAGATCACCGCGGCGGCCGCGCCTGCGGCTACGGGCCACCTGGTGAGGACCGCGACCAGCACCGCGACGCCGAGCGCGATGAGCGCACGTCGACGGGCCGCGCTGCCCCACAGCGCGTTCCCGCGACCCTTGCTGGCTCGTGTCCGTGTCGGAGGCCGCCACCCCATCAGGGCGGCGGCCAGGAGCAGGATGCTCCCACCAAGCGCGAGCCCGAGCAGAAGACCAGAGACCGCCGTCAGGGACATACCCGTTCACCACCCTCCGGTGCTCGGCTGCTGCCACCCGACCGCAGCCAGGTAGTCCAGTCGTTGCGGAGTGGTGCCGGTCCAGGTCGCCGACCCGTGCGGGCCCGCGGAGAAGATCTCCGAGGCCAGCACCGAGTCTTCGTAGCCGTTGACCTCGAGGATGGAGTCCAGGCGCCGCTTGCCGGTCTTGGGGTGGCGGCTGATGAACACCACGTAGTCCAGGCCGCCGGCGATGAGCCGGAACGAGGCCTCGTGCGGGAGCCGCTCTTGGGACTGGATGGCGTAGGTCGCGATCCGCTCGAACACCTCGCGTGAGCTGCGTGCGTGGATCGTCGACATCGACCCGTCGTTGCCCTGGCCCATTGCGTTGAGCATCTGGACGATCTCGGGGCCGAGGACCTCACCGACGATGACCCGATCGGGCGCCATGCGCAGGGTGCGCCGCACCAGGCGGTCCATGCCGATGTAGCCCTGGCCCTCGGAGTTGGCCAGCCGCACCTCCATCGGCACACAGTTGGGGTGCCGATCCTCGAACTTGTGCAGCCCCAGCTCGAGCGCGTTCTCCACGGTGACGATGCGTTCCTCGGGCCCAATCTCGGCCGCTAGAGCCCTGAGCAGGGTGGTTTTCCCACTCTTGGTGCCGCCGGCGATCATGATGTTGAACCGGGCCTGGACGATCGCGCGCAGGAAGTCGGCGGCCTCATCGGTGATCGTGTCATTGCCGACCAGGTCTGCCAGTTCGGCCTTCTCCCAGCGGTGTCGACGGATCGACACCGACGGCCACGGGGCGACGCCCATGACCCCCGACAGACGCGATCCATCCGGCAGGGTGAGGTCCAACTCCGGGTTGGCCGCGTCCCAGGGCCGCGAGTTCAGGCCGGCGTACGCAGCCAACCCCTGGATCACTTCGATCAGTTCCTCGTCGCTGCTCGCGACCGACTCAGCAAGCTCCCACGGCGTCTTCGACTCGGCCCGGGACACCCAGACGTTGTCGTAGCCGTTGATCGCGATCTCCTCGATCGACTCGTCGTTCAGCAGCGACTGGAGGCGCCCGGCACCGAACATGCGTGCATGCACACCTTCGGCGAGCTCCTGCTCGATCTCGGGGTTCAGCGGGGACTGCCCCACCGCCAGGAGCTTCTCGGCGTGCTCGCGGATGACGTCAGCGATCAGCCGGCGCGTGTACTGCTGCTCATTGGCGCCGGCCAGCTCGCCCTGGCCGCTGCGAAGCCGCCTCTGCTGCTCGCGGTGCAACCGGTCCCCGACCTCGCGGTGAACGGTGCGAAGCAGATCTGGATCAACCATCGCGTTTCACCCACTGGTCTCGTCGGTACACCGGAATCGAAGGCTCCCGCTTGAGGTCATGCCCAAGCGCCCGAGCTGCGCTGGCGAGCATCGCGGTGACAACGAACAGGCCGAAGCCCAGTGCGGTTGCCACACTGGCGGGCGACGCATGCAGGACGATCGCGGCAATCCCACAGAGCGCAGCGACGAACACCCCCATCCACATGGTCAACCGCCGCTGCTGCATCTGGTGAGCGCGAATGAGAGCGCCGACCTGCTCGTCGTCGCTGAGCACTGCAGGAGTCGGCTCGGCGTTCATGCCGGCACCACCTCAACCATGCCGAGAGACGCCGCGAGTGCTTTCGCCCCGCGCAGCAGCAGTGTGCGTCCCAGCCGACCGGAGGGAGACTCTCCCTGCTCAAGCCGGGCGAGCGCCTTGGGATCGAAGGGCACGGAAGCCGTAGGCCGAACGGCCATCCCCGCATCGTCGAGCACCTGGTCGAGGTCCGCACGGTCGCGGCCGGCGCGGGCATCTGGTCCCACCAGCACCGGGCAGACGGGGATTGCTGCGACCTGCGCCAAGGCCCCCATCAAGTCTTGGACGTCCTCCCGTAGGTGCATCACCGACTCCAGCGTTGCCGCGGCGACGGTCAGCAGGTGGGCGGAGTGCTCGGCCAGTGGCATCACGGCGCTGGCCCGGTCCAGTCGGCCGAGGTCTGCGATGACGTCGACCTCGGCGTCCACGCAGGCGGCGGCGATCGTGGGCCACAGTGCGGAGAAAGCTCTGGCCTGTCCGGCCCGGGTCACGCCCTGGACGAGGTTCACCCCGCAGGCGAGCAGCTGCGCCTCATCGACCACCACCCCCGCACCGGGAAGTCCGCCCCGTACCGCGGCGGCGAGTTGCAGCAGTCCCTTGTTTGCAGCCACAGGGCCGCCGTGAGCTGCTTTGCACCTGTATGCCAGGTCGCCACCGGACGGATCTGCCTCGAGCAACACGGCCGGGCGCGGCCACATGGCTGCCAGCGCCAACGCTGTCGAAGTGACGCCTGGGGAGCCCTTCACTGAGGCGATTGATATGAGCACGAGCTCACTCCCCCGTCGTCTCTGCGCCGGCCGGTGCGGTCTCCACGACTGCCACACGGTTCTGGGTGGAGTAGGCGGAGATCCGGGCGGCGTCGGCCGCGTCGACGACCAGAGTCACCAGCACCTGACCCCCGGCCGTGGCAGCACCCTCGACGCTGTAGACGCTCGCATCAGCGGCCAGCACCTCCGGTGTGTCCAGAGCCGCGGGGTCCTTCTGGGCGGTGTCGCCTCCGGGGACGGCGATCACGTCGACCACGTCGCCAGGATCCAAACCCGCCCCGGGGACCCGTGCCGGGTCGAGTGCCAGCCCGACGGTGGCCTCTCCGGAGGCCGGCACCGCGGAGGCTGCGAACATCTGGGAGGTCAGAATCTGCCCGTCGACCAGGTCGACGGCCGCGGTCTGGTTCACCACGGTGTTGATCTCGCTGACAGGGATCGCCCCGGAGACACCCGACACCGACGTGGTGACCAAGTCGTCACGAGCGATCACCTGACCCTTGGAGACCGGCTCCCCGAGCGCGAGTACCGACTCCTTCTGCCCTGCGTGCAGTCCCCAGGCCGCGACCGCGAGCCCGGTTCCCAGCACGCTCAACGCCGCGACCGTCACCAGGCCCCAGGACCGGTGGCGTTGTCCGCCTTGAGTGGCGCGTCGCTCGCCGGCGGCCAGGAGTCCTGGCGCGGGAGCATGCATGCCCCGGGCTGCCTTGCGGTCCTGTTTGGTCATCGTGTCGCTCACAGTTCTGCCCTTCATCGGATGACGACGGATTGGCGCTCGCCGACTTGGATGGTGGTCGCGTCGCTGGTGAAGCCAGGCACCTCGCCGAGCGTTCCTGCGGTTGAGAGACAAGTGCCAGAGCAGGTCCAGTTGACGGCGTAGGAGATGACCGCGGTCACCTTGAACACACCGTCAGGCTCGAAGTCCGATACGTGCTGGAAGGCGTAGGAGCAGTCCGTCTGCTCGTCCGAGCTCATGCCCTTCTGCCACTTGCGGCCAGCCGAGGTGCACGTCTCCATGCCGTCGCCCAGATCCCAGGTGACTCGGATCGGCTCGGCCACCACAGTCACCGTGGTGTTGCCGATGGTGGCGCTACCGGTGACGTTTTTCCACTGGTTCTCGCCCATCCACAACCAGGTCGGCAGCCCGACGTACGTCATCAGCGGGGGCTGAGGAGCCATGTTCACCGTCGGCTTCACCAACGCCATAGTTCCGACGATCGTCTCCGCCATCTCTCCGGGGTCTGGAGGAGCTTGCTGGCCTGGGACGAACCAAGTGTTGCCAGGAATCGCTACCGTCCGGTCGCAGCCCCACACTGATCCTTCGCTTGGATCGTGCCCTTCCCACATCGGATCCCCCGCGGGTGGCTGAGGAACGATCGCGAATGCGTAGCACTGGTTCGCCGGACTCCACGTACCTACCTCGTTGGTGCACGGAATTTCAGCACCACTCGCGTCGTGGCACGCAGTCGTTCCCGGGGTTGTGTTGCCGTCATCCGGATCTTCGTTGCCAGGGTCGGGATCCTGGCCGGGGTCGACGGCCGGGATGCAGATCCAACCGAGCGGTCCGGCACTGGGCACCTCTCCTGCCGGACAAGACGGAGGGTCATCAGCGACTGACGATGGAGCAGTCACGCTGACGAGCGCCATCGAGGTGACAGCGATGATGAGGGTCCGGATCACGGTTTGCATGGCGCGGACTTTCCTGTTTGGGCGTCAACAACCCCATAGATGAGCCAGTCGTAGCCCTCCGGCTTGCTCAGAAAGAGCTTGCGTAGCTGGGGCTTCTCGAGCCAGGCCGGTCGGGTCACAGGCTCCCCGCGCTGGGTTCCGTGAATGGTTGTGTAGTCGACACACTGGACGATCTGTACGGAGTTTCCCTGCTTCGAGATCGACCCGGCCTTAGACCAATAGACGGAGGCAAGTCCCTCGCTCTTCACTTCGACCTCTTCATATGTTTCGAGGCGGTCGAGGTATCCCCTCCATGCCGGGTGGGGGAAGTACTCCTTGAAGAGCTTCTCGGCTGCCGGGGTGGCTTCGCCCTTTGCCCAGATCGGTTCGGAGCGGGACTCGTAGGTCTCCCACCGTTGGAGGGCCGTGTCGTAGGCCTCGAGCTGGGCAGGGCTGAACTTGGCCCGCCAGGCGTCGGGGTCCGTGGTGGGTGTCGGGTCCGTGGTGGGCTCGGAGGTGCTGTGGGTCGCGCTGCTGGTGGGCGCGTCTGTGGGAGCGGTCTCGGGGTCGTTGCCTGCGCATGCTGCCGTGGAGATGGCCAGCACGCTGAGCACGGTCACAGTGAGCGCGTAGCGGCGAGGGGTGTGGGCAAGCATGGGCTTTGCCTTCCCGAGTAGGCGACAGTTCTGAAAGCGTAAAGCCAAGCGATTCGCCACGGGTTTGCAGACGAATCGCGATCCTCAGCTTCAAGATGGGGTCCTTCCCTTCCGGGGTGCTCTCTAATCAAGGAAGGCAACCGGTAGTCGGGCAGATCGGACACCCGGGGTGAAATCACGTCAGAACGCGTGTCCCCGCGTTGCGCCGCATGGTGCTTCCGCATCGTCAATTGCGACGGTTGCCGTCGCGATTCGCATGAGTCCCGCGGGCGTCGGCTTCGTTCCGCGCGTCCGCGGTGACCGAGGGCGTCTGTGCCCTCGGTGGCCGCTGCTGACGCATCCCCAAGACGTCCCTGCTTTCTCCGCCCGAACGGCGGCATTCGTGCCCGTTGTTGTCAGCCCCGAAACCCGAATCAGCCTTCGGCGTGACCCGTTGGGTCGTTCCCCTGCCGAGCCGGAGTTTGAGGTAGCCTCATCATGACACAAACGGACGTGTAACACGACCCTTTTGAAAGTGGAGTGTCGGGCACAATGCGCACCATGCCGTCGTTGCCCGCACCCCGCGACATGCCGACGGAGGTGAAGGTCATCATTGACGCGATCGGGCACAGCGTCCGCACCGAGATCCTCAGACAACTAGCCGAGCGCCCCCTCGGCGTCCGAGAGCTCGCCGATGCGACGGGCACCGTTGTAAGCCAGGTGCGCAAGCATCTCGCCATTCTCGAAGAGCTCGGCCTCGTCGTCGCAGACAGTTCCCCTGACGAGCGTCGCCCAGGCGGTCGTGGTCGGGCCGTGCTCTGGAGTACAGACGTCAAGCGTGCCGAGGAAGTCGGTCGCCTTTGGATCAGCTACGTCACAGGACGCCACTCCCCCGACACCGCTCAGGATCGGTAGGAGCCACGACAGGTGAGACAGAATCTCGGGGCGAGTGTCCGATCGGTGTGACTCATGTTGCTGTTGTTGACGTGAGGTGTTCTCGGACTACCTGTGCCACCAGGTCGGCGACGACATCCGCGTCCCCGAAATTTCGCGAAATTTGCAACACGCCGTTGATCCGAGGTTGCCGGGCGAATCGGGCGAATCGCGGTTGGATTCTGTGCATGGGACGCAAGGCGAAGGGCGATCGGCACACGATCTTCACGAGCATGCCTGCCGAAGCGGCGCAGATCGTGAAGGCAGAAGCCTCCAAGCTCGGCTGCTACATCGGCGATTACATCGGCTGGGTGGTCTGCGACCACTTTGACGTGCCCGCTGAGGTGCCTCTTGGTGAGGTCACTGACCACCCGGATCCAATGCCCGGCGCCGATGGCCGCTTCAAGTATCGCGCCATGATCCCCCGCGAGGCAGCCGATCTGTTGATCGTCGAAGCCACGCGTCGCGGCAACTCCCTGGGGGACTACGTCGCGAAGGTCCTCTGCGACCGGTTCGGCGTTCCCTTCGAGCCCCGTGTCAAGAAGAAGGCCCTCCGGGCCTGGCAGATGGCCGGCGAGGCCGGGGAGCAGTTGCCGATGACGGGTTGATCGGGTCAGGGCAGTGCCCTGAAAACGACGAAGACCCCGCTGGAACGGGGCCTAGTCGGAAGCTCCACCGGGTTGCACCCCGGTTTCGCGAAGTTATGAGAACCACCAGAGGAGGCTTTGTGCTGCCCACTGTAGAGCAGGTCCACGTCGCGGGGAAGTCATTCCGCCGCGGGCGTGTCGACTCTCTCCGTGCGCTCGCCGTGCCCGCTCCTGCGCTGGTGCTCGGAACGCGAGCCGTTGCTGACCTGCCCGTCGAGCTGCACGCCCGGACCCGGCCCACGAGTTTCCCGACCCGTCGCATGTGGAGGGAGGTGGGCGCCGCCGGCGGTAGCCGTAGCGGGCGTGGATCGCCCTAGAAATGACGAAAGGTCCTGCGCCAACAGGACCTGACCGTCTTAGTGACCGAGAGCCAGCGCCAACTGGACTCCTCGGTGGGTGCCTCTGGAAGGAGGTAGAGCAACTTGTTGCCGGTAACTGTACCGGCGTCGCATGGCGATGCCGCACACCCTGATGCAGGTCGGCGTGTCCCGCCGGGACTGCTGGCGCTGGATGAGCACCTGTTCAACCCTGACGCGTCGCAGTGGCTGGTGATCGACTCCGGCAACACGGCTGTCCCCCGGACCGTGGTGCCGTCGCTGGTCGACGGGCTCGAGCTGATCGGCAAGGGCCGTATCGCTGCCCTGGTTGGTCACCTGCGCGACGGCGTGGGCGTGGTCGACGTCGACGTACCCGGCCCGCTCGGTGACTTCCTCACGGCCGAGGTCTCCGACTGGCTGTTCCGCCGCAACTGCTGGGTGCTGGAGCGGCCCTCCGGTGGCGCGAAGGGCCGCTGGCACATCTTCTTCGCACACCCCGACTTCCACTACGCCCCCGCCGCTGCCCGGACCGGGCTCGCGGCCGCGGTCAGCGACTTCCTCACAGCCCTGGCCGAGGACGTGAAGGTCCCGCGCAGCGAGCTCGACCTGCGCGACGCCGTGCGTCCCCTTTCCTCACCCCACCGGTTCGGTGCGGTCACCAGGCCGAAGGGCGAGCTCCGTGAGGCGCTGCGCGGCCTGAAGCGGCTGCTCCCGGACCCGCCCGCACCGTCGCCATTGCGGCCGCGCGCCAAGGTGAAGCCCGCCAACGCTGGCCAATCCCCTGCAGCGCCCGGCTCGGGTCTGGTGGTGCCGTTGGCATTGCAGCGGTGGAAGCGTCAACTGCGCACCGAATGGCGCACCTACCTGCTGACCGGCGAGATCCCGGCCGGGGCGTGGGCCGCCGGCGCGACGAGGACCCGCACGGCGGTCGAGGTCGACCGATCGCTCGTCGAGGCGGCCTGCACCCGCGAGATGGTGTGGGCGATCGGCGACCCAGAGATGGCCTGGCGGATCATCCGTGAGTCGCACCCGCAGGCGATGACCAAGGCCAAGCACCAGGGCTACTCGTGGTGGCTCGGCTACGTGTGGAACGACCTCGTCCGCTCGGCCAGCGAGTTCAACACCACACCCGAGAAGCCCAGGCAGGTCGAGGCACCGCCCGCTGAGGTCCTCGACGCCGTCGCGGCCGCCCGCCAGGAGCTGGACCAGTTGAAGTGGACCGTCCCGGCCCGCCAGCGGGCGGCTCTGCTGCTGGTCGGCCACCAGCTGCTCGACCGGGTGCTGCGTGAGGGGAGGCTGCGGGTCCCCTGCCCGGAACGGGATCTGCTCCTCGACACCGGCCTGGGCGACCGCAAAACCGTCCGCGCCGCCCTGGCCAGGTTCAACGGCCGCCTCGGCACCCTGCACACCGACTGCCTGTCCCTGACCGAGCGGGACTCCACGAGCTATGAGTTCGAAATCAACTCCTCACCAGGGCTGGGGGGACGGCAAATCCCTCCACCTGTGTTTGACCCACCCCCCACGCCCCGCGGTCTCTGGGCCACCCTCCCCCGTGCCAGCCACAGCCTCTGGCGCACCCTGCTTGCCACCCGGGGCCCTCTAGAACTGTCTGACTTGGCAGTGAAGGCCGGACTGGTGGAGAACCTTGCGGATGATCCGTCGAAGTCCCAACGGGCCACGGCGAAGGCCGCACTGGTCGCGCTCAGCAAGGCCGGAATGGCCCGGGTCGACGAGCACGGATGCTGGCAGGCAGCCACCCGTCCGAGGTCGCTCCAGGTCGAACAGGACGCGGCCGCAGCGCACGCTCGCCAACTGGAGGTGATCGAAGCCGAGCGAGCCGCTTACCGCTCCGGGACGACGTCGAGCTGGACCGCGGGCCGGGCACGTGCGATTAAGGCGGGAAGGGCCCGGGAGAAGGCGTGGTGGGACAACCTCTCCCCCGCCGCCCGAGCCGAACGCGCCGCGGCGAAGCGTCTCGAGTTCGACCAGATGTCCCTGACCCAGCAGGCACAACGGAAGGCTGAGCTCGCCGAGCGACGTATCCGCGCCGGCTTCGACGAGCTCGAGAACTACCAGACGTGGCTACGCAGCCTTCCGGCCGACGAGTACGTCGCGCGCAGCCTGGCCCGCAAGAAGCGCTTCCAGGACCTCTCCCCCGCCGAACGAGGCGCCTCCGTGGCCGCATGGGACCGACACCGGCTCCGGTACGGACTCACCGTCCAACGACTCGCAACCCCGCTCGACGAGCGGCCCGTCACCCCCGACGTCGAGCAGGCAGCACTCCTGCCCGAGGGAGCCGCCGTACGCGATGCAGCGTTCCTAGAGCGCCAGGGCAACCTTCTCGACGACATCGAACGGCAGGCCGCGGGCTAGAACGAGCGCGGTTCACCGTCGTGGACGGGGCAACCAGACGTCAGGTTTGTGCAACGCGTTCGTGCACAACCTCTCCAGCTCACTCGCCGGAGGGCAGCTCCCGGCGAGCGAGCCGCTCACGCGCGTCGCGCAGCATGGCCTGGAGCCGCTGTTCCAACTCGTGCTTGGGCGGTAGAGCCGTCCAGTACTCGGCCACCACGATCCCGTCCTTGTGCATCTCCAGGAGCTCGACCTGCTCGCGGCTTGCCTCCGTGCACAAGATCAACCCGATCGGTGCGTCCTCGTCCTTCTGCCGCTCGTGCCGGTCGAGCCACTTCAGATACAGCTTCATCTGACCCTCGAACCGAGCATCGAACTTCCCGATCTTGAGCTCGACGGCGACCAGGCGCCTCAAGGGCCGGCTGAAGAACAGCAGGTCGAGGTAGAAGTCGTCGCCGTCGATGACCATCCGCTTCTGGCTGGCGACGAAGGCGAAGCCACGGCCGACCTCGAGCAAGAAGGCCTGCAGATCGCGAAGGATTGCGGCCTCCAGGTCCCTCTCCAAGTAGGTGTCCTGAAGGCCGAGGGTGTCGAGTATCAGTGGGTCGCGGAACGTGTCACGCGGCACCGCCGACCCCTCGGGGATCTGGGAGTTCGCAATCTCACGGCGCTCGTAGGCCTTGCGGCTGATCGCCGCTCGAAGCTCGCGGACGCTGAGGTGCTTGGCCGCAGCCTCCTCGGTGTAGAACGCCCGTGCCTGGTCGGACTTGATCGCCAGGAGTGCCTTGACGTGGGTCCAGCTCAGTTGACGCGCGAGAGCGGTGACCTTCTCATAGTCAGGAAAGAGACGGGCGAACATCACCATGCGGCTGAGGTTCGACGGGTCGAAACCAGGACCGAACCGCTCGCCCAATTCTTGCCCCACGGAGGCAAGAATCGCCCGTCCGTACTCGGCGCGGCCGTCGCGCAGGATGTTGACTGAGATGGCCCGTCCGACCAACCAGTAGGTCACGGTCAAAGTGGCGTTGACCTGGACGGCCGCGACCCGGCGCCCTTCCTCGACGATGTGGACGAGGTACCCCAGCAGCGCCTGCTCGTCCTCTGGGATGTCATCGCCCGGCACCAACTCGCTCATGATTCACTCCGGTCGTCGACGACTCTTGCCTCGCCGGGGCAACAATCTGCCCGCAGGCACCGACACTTGGTCCTCGAGAGGCCCCAGCATGGTGCTGCACGAGTCGAATCCCTGGTAGACCTGCCAACCTCGATGTCACGTGCGTTCATGGTCGGGTCATCCTGCCTTCCGGCACCGACCGACCCTCGGTCCCACCCCGCTCGTCCACAACCACGGTGGACGAACGCAGCAGATCGCCGACTCAGCATGTGTATATCTCGCCCCGACCTATGCGCACCTATGCGTCGACACACCGCCAGTCACGATGGCGTCGGCGTCCAGTCCGGGGTCACCGCGAGAGAGCGCGGCTCCTTCGTCGACGCGAGCACACCGCGGCGGTGCAGCACGTCGATCATCGCCGACGCAAGCGGCCCCTGTACGCCGAGCGCCGAGGCCAACTCGCGCCAGGTCGGCCCCGCTCCCGTCTCGGCCCACACCCGCGCTACGTGCTCCCGAGCCGCCTCCGCGTGGTCGTCAGCGAGCGCACCCGCCTGCTTGCGCATCGCGGCCGCGCGTGCCCGCTTCGCCTCGCGACGGCGCTTCTCCTCGCCATAGATCTCCCGCACGTGCGGCACTTCGCTGCGGCCCTGCGCGCCGTTCAGCAACGCCACCGCGGCCTTCCACCGTGGCAGCCCCGGCTCCCCGGCATGCGTCGCGAACCAGCGATGCGCCTCGAGGACCTCCGGAGTGATCGCCCGGTTGTATCCGGCCGCCTGCAGCAGCTCCTCGACCCGCTCGTCACTTGCCTTCGGGCGCTGCGGCCTCCCCCGCCGCCCGTCGCCGGCGACCACCTGGTCGTCGACGTCCGCTTCAGCCGATGGCGCCGGCTCCGCCGACGGTGCTGCCGCCGCAGGCTGCGCCGGCGGCCGAGACTGCGTGAGCCGTCCCTTGGCGGCGTGACCGCAGGTCTCGCATACGGCGTACGGCCACTCCCCCGCTCCACCCGGCCGGGAGCCCTCAACCTCGCGTCGCCACTCGACCCAGGTGCTGGTCGACCCGCAGGCCCGGCATGGCTTGCCCAAGGGGTGCCGCGCACGGCTGGACCGCGTCCTCACCTCGTCGACTCGTGCGCTCACCCGTGCACTCCCCCTTCAGTGTTCAGCTGAGGTACGCCGACAGGGCCGCGGCCACCAGTTGCGACCGCGAGTCGGCGCCATGCTTGTCGGCGAGCTGATCGATCACCTCGAGGTTTCCCGCCTTGATCCGCAGCGAGACACCGACGAACCGCTCCCCCTTCGTTCCCGGGGTCCGGTCGAACAGGCCGTCGCTCACCGTCGGCTTCTCGCTCCGCGCCGCCACCAGGCCCGTCAACCTGTCCTGATGGGCCACGAGCGCGTCGAGCAGCACGTTGACCTGAGAGGTGCGGTCCCGCTTCGCCCGGTCCCGCCACGCCTCCGCCATGGTCAGTGGCACCGACACCGACACCGGCCGCATCGTGTCCGCACTCGCACTGCGTGCCGCAGCGGTCGCCTTCTCGGGGCGCGACTTCCGCGGCCGACCGGCCGACTTGGACGACGGCTCAGCCTTCGCGCTGCCCCCAGAGGCCTCCTTCGCCGGCGCCGGGCTCGCGGCGAGGTCGACGACGGGCTGCTCCCCGACAGGGTCCGGGCTCGGCGTGGGTACCGGCGCCAAGGTACGCGGCCGGGCGCTCGGAGAAGGAAGGTCCGCGGGCTTCTTCAAACCTGCGATCGGGGACATAGGTTCGCGGCGGGTGGTCATGCGCTGACCTCCTCGCGGTTCGCCGACTCGAGCTTGTCGATCCGAGTCAAGATCGCGTCGGTCAGCAGCAGATGGTCATCGGCGAGGCCGCCGACGCTGCCCGGGATGCGCTCCGGCCGGCGACCCTCCCGAAGCGCCTTCCACCACGGTTCGCCGGCTTCTTCCTCCCTCGCGATCTCCGCGAGCTCATGTACCAACTTGCCGGCATTGCGTGCGTCAACCGCCGCGCTGGAATGGCGAATCGTGATGACCTCGCCCTCGTGGTCCAGGAACAAGCTCGAGGCGCCATCAAGAACCGCGTTGATGTCCTCGACAGCGTTGCGGCGAATGCGGGCGCCACTGGTGTCGAAGTCGAAAGGAACAACCCCGAGCACCTCGACGTGGGGGTTTGCCTGGCGCACGTCGGTCAGCTCGGCGGCCAACTCCGCCAGGTTGCCGATGCTGGACCGGTCGCTCTTCGTGGGGACCACGACCCACCTCGTAGCGCCAAGGACCAACTGCAGGACGATCGGCCGGGTCGGAGGCGTGTCGATCACGATCAGGTCGTACTCACGCGCCAACGGCGCCAACGCCTCAGCCAACATCAGCCGATACTCGGTGCCTCGCCGCTCCTTGCCCCACAGAACATCCTCAATGTCCTTCAGCGCGTCGCGGCCCATCGGAATGACATCGAGATTCGGACGGACCTCCCGCAGCACCGGCTTCAGCGGCTGGTGATCGTCGAGGACGCCAAGCATGTGGGCGCCGCGGTCGTTGTCGGGGCTGTGCTTGTAGCCCAGATCGTCGCCGGCATCTCCCTGAGCGTCGAACTCGATGAACAGGGTGCGCCAGCCCGCCGCCGCACTCAGGCCGGCGAAGTTGGCCGACGTCGACGTCTTGCCGACGCCACCCTTGCCATTAGCGAACGCGATGACTCTGCTGAGCACATCTTGGGTCAAGGCCATTGGGGAAGAGCCCTCTCTGTGCGAACTCCAGGGAGCAGGAACGAGACCGATTATCCCGTAGTGCACCACCGCAGAGCAGTAGCGACACGCGGTAGCGCGGTGCGGTAGTGCGTCCACCACCGCGCCGCGCTGTGGCGCCGCGGCCCTGTGCAGCGGCAGCGCCACGCACCACGCCAACGCAACAGCGCTCCGCACGACCGCACACGGCAACGCAGACCAGCATCGCGCCGAAATACCGCGCCGCATGACCGCTCAGCGATGTTGAGCACGAGGTTGGCAGCGATACCGCATCACACCGACGCGGGGCGGTCGTGACATGCACCAACGCCGTGCGGTAGTGGCCCGCATTAGTGCTAAGCGGTGGAGCCATGCGGCAGTGCTGCGCACTAGCGCTGCATGGGGGAGGGGCGCTCTCAGCCGTGGGCCTCGTGAGACGTGGTCTTGTCCGCCCCGTGCCTGTTCGGCGCTCAGAGGCCGGTTCTAGAGCGTCTGGTGAGGCCTATGGGGCGTGGCACCACGCCGCGAGCTGCGAGGTCGGCCGATGAGCCTGCGAAAGGATGTTGAACGACGCGGGTGATCGGGGGAGTGAGCCCGGGGGAGTGGGAGGAACCTGTGGTTGCGGAAGTGGTTGTCGACGACGTCGATTGAGCGTCATCTGTCCGGCCCGCGCGGAGTCCTGTCCATGTCGGGACCCGGCAAGCAGACCAGCCGGGGAGGCGGTGACGCGTGCGCCGGTGCGCGCAGCGCAGCCGCCTGCAGGGCCAGCGACGGGCCGGGCGCCCAGCCCGGCTGCTGCGAGAGCGGCTGGCCCGCCGGCGTCGCTAGCCGCTCGTCGAATAGCGCCCGGTCCGTCGTGCCGCCCATCGCCATCGGCACCAGCGACCTGGTCTCCATCCGCACCGCCTGCCAAGTCGCGAGCCGGTCGGGAGGCGCCTCCTTCTGCTGCAACGGCATGATCCGGTACTCCCGACGCAGGTCCATCACCGCGAACGCGGCCGCACGGTGACCCGACGCTGTTGCAGTCTCCCGGGCGACGCGACGTACGTGGTCGACTGCGGTGTCGGGGTCAGTGAACCGGGACTCCTGCTCGGTCATCGGGAACTCCTTCGGTCTCGACTACCGGTGTCGTTGTGTGTGCCCCAGCCCCGCAGGTACACCTCCCCGAAAGACGGGCGGGGATTGTGGGTGCCCTTCGTGGATGGCTGACCGCGTTGACGGGGCCGGGGCAAGCTGTTGAGTTGTCAGAACGCCGGAGCTCCGTAGGTGGCGCTGCGCGCGGCGGGGAACGGCGTCGGGGTCCTCGGCGACGAGGTGGGGGTCAGGTTCAAGGTCTGTTGGAGGGCCGCCCGCTGGAGCGGGTTGCTGAACCGGGCCACTGGCTCGCTGGGGGCGGGCATGTTGACCAGGTCGGTGAGCGTGGTCTCGAGTCGCGACCGGCGTCCGACCCGGACCGGGCCCTCGCGGTGGCGCGGGTGGGCGTCGATCAGGTTGCTGTTGCCCCGCAGCAGTTCGCGGCGCAGAGCCTTGCCCAGGTTGTGGGTCACCTCGTGGGTTGCCTTGGTCAGCTCGACCATCTGCGTGGGCTGCAGCATGATCGGCACGCCGTGGTCCTCCATCCGGGCCACCGCGGTGGTGAGCTCGCTCTGCTGCCAGAAGCGCCGCATGTTCGGCTCCTGGTCGGCCTTGACGTCGGAGAGGTGGCTGATCTGGGGCTGCAATGACTCCAGCACTTCGGCACGCTCGGTGAAGAACGCCGCGAACATGCTGGTCTTGGCTGACTGACCGGCGGCCTCCGCGAACACTCTGCACAGATGGAGCTGGCTGGCGGTGACCTGCCGTGCTGAGTCGGCGGTGATCTCCGGCTCATCGGCGTAGAACGCGTCGGAGGCGTGCATCGGGCGCAGGAACCGGGCGAGCCGCTGCTGCGCGGCGGCGAGGTCGTCCGGTGTGGAGACCAGCGACACCGGCTCAACGACCGTCGACGGGGCGGCTCGCCGCAGCCGTGGTGTGGCTTCTTCGGGGCTCGCGCTCGTGGCGTGCCAGGTCGCCACCCGTGCGGTCTGGGAGAGCACCATGCGCTTCTCGTCCAGGCCCATCGCGAACTCCGGTCGCTGATGCTCTGCCAGCAGCCCGACCTCGTCGAGGCGGGAGTCCAGCACCAGGACCGCCTCCAGGGCCACCGCCACGTCGCGCATCACCCACCAGCCGGCGCCCGGATCGATGCGCCACGGCTGTTCCTCGGCCGCCGACAGTGCGTGGGAGGCCGACAACAGCTCGATCGCGGCCGTCCGCCACGACTCGACCGTCGGGTCCTCCGAGGCGGGGGTGAGGTAATCCACGTGGGGACGGCGCTCGTCGAGCATCAACGAGGGCAGCGCGAAGGCGATGTTGTCCACCAGGCTCGCGAGCTTCTCGTCCAGTCCGGCCAGTATCAGCTTCGGCGTACGGGCCGGCAGATGGTCCGGCGGCGGGTACCAGCTGTCCTGGCCGACGTCGTAGAGCCGCTGACGCAGTGCGTCGACCACGGCCTCCCGACAGTGCAGCAGCTGGTCGACCGCGTGCTCGTCGGCCGGGATCACGTCGTCACGGATCAGGGCGTTGAGTGCCTGGGCGGCGTGCTCGGCGTGCTCGGCGTACGTGGAGACCGTCATCGCAGGTCACCAGCCGGGGCGCTGGTCGGGACAAGTGGCTGCCATATCTCGAGAAGCAACCGCCGCGGCGCCAGATCGGACACCGCGGCGGGAGTTAGTTGTGGAGAAGCGGGAGCGTCCTACCTGCCCGGCGGACCGGGGGAGCGGTCGATCCCGTCGGTGGGCGGCTCCTGTAGCGGCCGCCGCGGCGTCGATCGGTTGGCGCTCAGGGCCGCGGCCTGCAGCACCGTCGACCGTTCCTCCGCGGCGCCTCCGGGCGTGGCCAGCAGCTCCGCGGACCGAGCTCCGATTCTCACGCCGAGGTCGTGCAGCTCGTCGAGCAGATCGCCGGTTCCCCAGATCTGGTTGCGTGTCCGGGCTGTCAGCGGCCGGATCACCTCGGCGCCGGCCAGGCGCTCGATCGCGCGGTAGGTCGCCGCCGTCGAGAGCCCGAGGCGCGTCTCGAGGTCGTCGGCGGTGAAGATCGGCGTGGTCGGCAGCGATGCCAGCACGGCTGCAGTGGCGCTGCCCACCCGTGGTGCGCCGGCGAGCTCGTGCCACTGCTCAGGCATTGCCGCCAATCTGGTCGCGGTGAGGGTGGCCTCCTGCGAGGCGACGATCGCTGAGCGGGCGAAGGCGTGCACGATCGGGCCGGCGTCGCCGGCCCGGTAGTGGTCCAGCGTTCCGAAGTAGTGCTCGCGGCGGGCCACCAGCGCCGAGGCGATCGGGATCACGACGTGCTGAGCGACACCCCGGTCGCGGATCACCGCCGCGGCCAGCGCGCGGCCGATGCGGCCGTTGCCGTCGGTGAAGGGGTGGATCGACTCGAACTGCGCGTGCGCGATCGCGGCCTGCGCGATCACCGGCAGGTCGGCGCGCTGGGCGAACGTGGTCAGGTCGCCCATCAGCTCCTCGACCAGGTCGGGCGGTGGCGGAACGTACAGGGCGTTGCGGGGCGAGTGGTCCGATCCGCCGATCCAGTTCTGCATCTCACGCCAGCGGCCCGCATGGGCCCGCTCGGTCGGATCGTCGGCCATCAGGAGCCGGTGCGCAGCCGTGATCCCGGCCGCGTCGATCGGGCCGTGCAGCAGCCGGTCCATCGCGCCGGAGGCTGCGACCATCGACGTGGCCGACGAGTTGGCCTTCACGCCATGCAGGGCACGGGCGAAGTCCTCGATGCTCGCGTCCTCGTGCTCGATCTTCGACGACGCCACCGACTCGGCCCGCAACAGCAGCGTCGCCAGCGACCGCAGATGCTCACCGCCGGTCTCGTCCAGCCGGGCGATTGCCCGGACCGCCAGGTCACATTCGGCGAGGAGGTCATTCGGCACGCGCGGATCCAACATAGCCACGTGCGGCGGGATCGACACCGTCACCTCGCGCAGCGTCCGGTCATCCACCGTCCCGCCGCGATGCGCCTGGCGCCACGCAACAGTGCGCTGCACATGTGCAGGTACGACCACCCGCGGACCGACGGACCCCGCCGAGGAGTCGCCTGCGACGTCAACCACCGAGAACGTCTCCCATCTATCTCTCAGATAGTACGGCTAAGTGAGAATAGCGGCTAGGTGTTCTCACTCTGTCACACGCCAAAGGTGAGGGCCATGTCGCCGTCACAGACGAATCGCGCGCGCCGGCGTACGTGTGCTTGCGGACTCGTGCCCGGATCATTGCCGCACTTCCGGCTAGGCGACGGCGGCCACGCCGCGGCGCAGCAGCCGTCGCGCGGAGTCGAGGCGCAAGGTGTGCTGGAGCAACTGCGAGTCCGCTAGGAGCGCGGTGAGGCGCTGCTCGAGGTCGGCCAGACCGGACCGCAGATCGCCGATCTGCACCGGAACGTAGTGCGCCGGACGCCGCTGCCCGAAGTCAGTGAGCTCGGCACGGGTCATGCCCAGGAACGGCAACACCGTGGCGTGCCCCTCCTGCCCGGTCGCGTCCTCGAGCGCGGCGAGCAGCGAGACCGCATAGACGAAGTCCGGGGTCGCGTCGTACACCTCATTGGTGCGATAGGTGGCGGGGGTAGTCATCGGGTGTGGTCCTTTCGAAAGAGGACGGCCGCAGGTTCGACCCCGCTGACCAGTGGAGCAGAGTCGGCCAGCACGGCGCATCCG
>SXGQ01079629.1_pt1 | contig 18288 bp, 19 predicted proteins | sample 3178371 | NCBI WGS metagenome assembly SXGQ01 (sample SAMN11356859, study PRJNA531348) | freshwater metagenome | isolation source: freshwater sample F1-20 | place: China: Fuxian Lake, Yuxi | collected 2017-12-25 | reverse complement strand
TGCGGCGGCTCCGGCTGCGGCTCCCACACCGGCTGCGGCTCCTGTTCAGGTTCAGGCTGCGGCTGCTGCTGTTCAAACTCCGGATCAGCCTCCCGCCGAAACAGAATTCAAGGAGGTGGTAGCCGCACGCATAAAATATGCATCCACAAAGGAGCCCGAAGATTACGCAGCTCTCGAGAAAGCCCGAGATGATTTTGTAAAAGCACTTGGTGGTACGTCAGTGCCAACCAAATATACAAAGGAGACCATTAAGGAAGACAAGGATGTAATCAAGGGTGCCGAGAAGGCATACGAACGAATATATGACAGCTATCGCCAATCACTCGCAGCTGGTAAAGGGTGGTCGACGAAGGGCGTTGTAGACGTTATCGCTCCTATACGCACTAAATGGTGGAATGATAGAAATACGACAACCTTACTAGGAATTGCACTGACTGGAAGCCCAGCATCAAATGACGCAATGGAAATCATAGGAAAATCGGAGGTATATGCAGCTGCGTACGAAGCCGCACAACTGCAAGGTGCAGACGGGGGTGATATGCTCTTTGCGGCTTATAATACAGCTCAAGAACTCGGTGCTATAAACACGACTAATCCCGCTCCGATGGTTGCAGAGCGTCGGCAATTCTTAGCGGCGAAGACGGTTGCTCCGGCTCCGGCTGCGGCTTCCACGCCGGCTCCGGCTCCCGCATCGCGGTCCAACTTCGCCGACAATTACGACTCGGCTGCTCCGGCTCCCCTATCGCCCGCAGACGAAGTCGCACAGCTACGAAACCAGGCGGCGGCCCGGGCGGCGAATGCAAAATTACGTGCACGGTCGGAAGCGATTGACGCGGCAGATCAGGAGGCGGCAGATCGCCGCCTGGGGGCGAATCCCGACCCTTTCGCGTCTCCGGCTGCTCCGGCTGTGGTTGCCGCTGCAGCAGCCGAATCAAATGAAGCCGTCAAGAATGCGTATATCGCGGCAGGTGAGGCGTGGCGGAAGCTGGGGGCTAACACCGATACTACACAAGATGCCGCACTGGCAGAGGCCGCGAGAGTAGCACAGGACGCGGCGGAGAAGGTAAAGGCAAGTGCGGCTCTTGCGGCTGCTCCGGCTCCGGTTGAAGCAGTAGCACCGAATATGTTTGGCGGAGAGTGTGAAGTGCCTGTTCAAGGACCCAGTTACGCCGCTACAAAAATTCGCGGCGATGGGTGGTGTTTCTACAAGGCGGTTCTTGCTGGGTCTGGAAAACCAGGATATACCGAAGCGGAAGAAAACGTGTCTATTGAAGCACGAAAGCAATCAGACGACGGAGCGTATGCACTAGCATACCAGTTAAGGGACCTGCTCGTTGGTCCTAACCTTGAACTATTTAAAAAGATATATGGATCCCCGAGGCCTACAACCATTGTGGACGGCAGTGGATCGCGGCGTGAAACACTTAACGCTGATCAATTCATTGCACGAATGGTACAGGAACCCATCGAAGTCAAGGGATTCCTTGCACCACGCGTCTATGCCGAAGGTGACGCGTTGGCCCCGTTTGTTGCCAATCTTCTACATGTCAGGATAGCAATTTACGCGGGTGGTCAGCTAAGTGGCAAGGGATGTCCGGATAACGAGCCTAACGCACCGGTGGTTTCACTCGACTATGTCAATGGTGACCATTACAACGTATTCCTTCCACTCCCGACCCAGTTGGTTCCGGCTCCTCCGGCGGAAGAGGAACCGGCTGCGTCCGAGTCCAGAAGGCCTTCTTCTGCTGCGTCCGTGGCCAGCGGGCCTTCTTCTGCTGAGTCCGAGTCCAGAAGGCCTTCTTCTGCTACGTCTCTCGGCAGCGTTGGCGTGCCTCAATTGCGGGACCAAGACTTCGCGGTCCGCCTCGGAGCAGCTAAGGTAAAGTTTGAACAGATGCGAGCAGCCACCGGGAAACTCGAGAAGACAGTTAATGCGTCGGAAGTCGTTAAGAAGAAACCTACGAAGCGTAGGAAACAAACCCAGAGGATAAACCCGGCCGACATTGACAACATTTACAGGGAACTGAAGGCATCACAACTTACCCGCAAAGCGAAGACCGACATCGAACGTAACAAACGGGCACAGAGGAGGCTGACTGCCAGTGTGGCTCCAGCCCCAGTGGAGGCCGAGCTCGCTGCCATCGAAGCTGACCTGAAATCTGCTGAAGATATAGTTGGGCAATTCAAGGCCATGGTAGACGAACTGCGAGCGAAAGACAGCGGTGTCCCCAAGGTCGCAGAGTGGATCATGACTGCAGATCTGGAATTGGAGTTACAGCTCGATTATCTGAGTCAAGTTGAGCAAAACTTGGCGACTGTACCTAACCCTGTGGATATCACTCGCCTGCGTGGAATGCCGCGGCCTCCCTCAAGTGCTTCGGTAACCAGCACACAGCGGTTATCCGCATTAACTCCTGGGCAACAAGCGTACTACCAGGGCATGAGATCGCCAAGGGGTCAGCGATTTACACCACGAACATCGCAAAGACCACGAACACCGCGGGGTGGTCGCAAGACCCCCCGTCGCAAACTGCGTAATTCGACTTTCAGAAGACATCGCAAGCATTGATAAATGTCCGACGACCTGGTGATTGCCAAGACAGTGCAGACGGCCCCGATTCGGATCCTCGCCGAGGGGTTGAAGTCTATGCTGGTGGAGATGAGCTTGGTCTTCGACAAGGATGGCATTCGCATGATTGCCATGGACAACACTCGCACGGTCTTGACGCATATGCGTCTCCATGCGTCCAAGTTCGAGGAGTATCAGTACAACCACACGGCACCGCGTCTGGACGTGGGTCTGAACACGGACCACTTTTACCGTATCGTGAAGACGGTGACAAACGACGATACGATCACGTTCTCAGTGTCCAAGTCCGAGTCCAATCACCTGTGCATCACACTGGAGAACGGCGAGAAGAAGCGTCGTATCCGCAACAAGCTGAACCTGCTGGACCGTGACGAGTCGGACATCAACATGCCGGAGACCGAGTTCGCCACGCGAATCACCATGCCGTCCATGGACTTTCAGAAGATTTGCCGTGACATGACGCTGCTGTCGGCCAAGACGGTGGATGTCAAGAACGTGGGCGGGACGCTGACCTTCACGTGCAAGGGACCCTTCGCATCTCAGACGGTCACGATGGGTGACTCGACGTCTGACATGGCGATTACCAAGTCCAAGCCGGATGAGATTGTGAGTGGCACGTTCAGCCTGCCGCACCTGGTGCTGTTCACCAAGTGCTCGAACCTGTCGAACAACCTGGAGATCCACATGAAAAATGATTGGTTCATCATGATTCGCTATGTGATTGCGAATCTGGGCGACATTAAGCTCTGCTTGATGCCTTGTTCTTCCTAGTCTTGCGGATACGACGGCGACGGCGGGTTCCCCCCTTAGCCGGATACACTGGAGTATATTCCGCATCGGGTGACCTGAGGTCGTCATCACCTTCGTCTTCGTCGGCACCTCCATTCTTCGCTGCTTTCCGGTTGCGGGTCTTCTTCGGCGGGGATTGTTCGGCAGGCGGTTCTGGTGCTTTCCGTTTACTGGCCTTCGGTGGGGGTTGTTCGGCCTGTGCCTTTTTCGCCGCATTCTCTGCTCGTACTCTCCTCTTTTCTTCGAGTTCGACTAAGTATTGTTTTGATTCAGGAATCCACTCGCGGATAGTATTGTATATGACTTCCACTTCCGGGACATCCTTCTCGCCCGGATATCCAACTGCCGAATAGAATTCCGGTTTCTTACCAAGTTCTACAAGTGTTCGTGCTTTGGTGCCCGACATGTTCGCTTCGTTAAGGTCGTCCTTTCCGTCGATTGTTTTTGTCCTTGGTTTTGCTCCCAGAAATTCGAAGTGGTTTGGCTTGACCCTTTCCTCCCAAATACCCGCATCGGGACCAAAGTCATCCTTTCGGTCCAGCCCTGCGACAAGCGTTATATCGTCTTTTCCCTGGCGTTGTAACCATTTCAGTGCTTGAAGTGGCCCAGCACACGGTATGTCCTTTTTCCCAGCCTCCGGGTCCGGTTTGCATTCCGTCGTGTCGACGAACCTGACGCCGCGAAACATGTGTTGCAGGATCGGTAGTTTCTGCTTAACCGTTAGGGGGTTGGTTGCCAAGTCTTTCGCAGACGAGACAAATACATAGACCTCACCACCCGCAGCCACGTCGACCGCCTTCTGGATCATCGCTCGGTGTCCAATCGTCGGCGGTTGAAACCGACCCACTGTATACGCAACTACCATTACTACCTGACGCGAGAAAACGGACCTTAGACAGTTCAAGCATATACTCCTCAATGAAGTACATTGATCTCTTCAGTGGACTGGGTGCCTTCCACACCGCCTTCCCGCCCGATTTCGAATGCGTCTTCGCATGCGACATTGACGCAGGTGCCCGCAGGATCTACGAAGCCAACTATGGACTGACACCAGCCTCGGATATCCGCGAAGTGGTGGCCGAGGATGTGCCGGATCACGACATTCTCTGTGCGGGATTCCCGTGCCAGCCCTTCAGTATTGCCGGGAACGGCGAAGGATTTGCGGATGCGGAGAAAGGGAACCTGTTCACCGACATTCTTCGTATTGTGGATGCGAAGAGACCACCCATGTGTATCCTGGAGAACGTCAAGAACCTCGAGACGCACGACGAAGGCCGGACGTATGCGACCATTAAGGAGCAGCTGGAGCAGCGTGGATACACGGTGGTGTCCAAGGTCATGAATGCAGCCAAGTATGGATCGCCGCAGTGCCGTCAGCGTATCTTCATTGTGGCAACCCAGGGAGCTGCATTCGAGTTCCCGGCTGAACATGTTGAACCGGTGCCGGTGTCGGCGATCCTTGACCCCGAGGAGACGCGGTTGTGGGATTCCGACGGATACGATCTGGTTGCCAAGACGGGGAAACCTCGTCCTTTCAATCCGCACGTGGTGTTTGACGTTGTGAATTCGACCACACACAAGGGTGGGCGTCAGGGCGAGCGGGTGTATTCGGTCGATTCGCCGGGAATCACAGTCTGTGCGAGCTCGGGTGGACCGGGAGCCAAGACTGGGTTGTATCGCGTGAACAATGGTGTGCGTCGGTTGAACGTCAAGGAGACTCTGGGGATGTTTGGGTTTCCTGCCACCTTTCAGTGGGCAGACATGCCAACTGAAAAATGTTTGTTCTACCTCGGCAACTCGATCGTGGTGAATGTGGTGCGGGCGTGTGTGCCGGGCGTGGTGGCCTGGTTCAGGCGAGGTTAATGATCTCAAACTTCTGACGCTCCATGACGTCCTTGCTGAAGTTCAGCTTGAACTGCAGGTCATCTGCCTTCCGCTTTCCCCCGTCGCCGCCCTTCCGCTGCATCGCAATCTCGGGGCAGATCGAGACTGTGGTCGGACGGATCTCAGGCGTGGGGTAGAGTGCGGCATCCACACAGGCAAGGTACTCATCCATAGGCTTGATGGAGAATTTTGTGATCACACCACCATTCGTCCACGTCAGGATCAGGAGGTGCGGTGCCCACGCGGGGTCACTCCCCAAGAGCACCAGGCGTGCGAGATTCTTGCTGTCCTCAACCGACGGGGTCACACATGGGGTCAGGAATTCCTGCCGTGCCACACCCTTCATCCGCCCGCGAGTCTTGGGCTGGGCCAAGCACACGTGGCTGGCGATCCCCTGCCATGCCGCGGGTAGGTCTGACAGTGGGCGGCGGTTTGTTTGGTGAGAGGTGAGAGCCTCGCCGCTGAAATTTTTCAGCTGTGCTCGCACCTCCGTGTCGTCCTCGAACGCGATTACCACGTCCGACTTCTCCTGCGAAATGACTCGCAGGCTCTTGATTTTACGTTTGAAGTGCTCCTCCAACTTCAACTTGACATTGTCTTGCGTGCAGAAGAGGTGTTCCGCTCCGAATCCATCGGATGCGGCCTTGGCGTTGGCGGTCTTGAGAGCCCGGGGGGCGAAGAAGGTCTGAATGGTCGACATGGTGTCCGCACTTCGAGACATTTTGTGAGGTCTGAGAATTCGTTTTAGATGAAAAAGGTAATGGAGGCGGCTGTGATTGTGATGACGTTGTCAACCACGGTCTTCCACGCGTGGGTTATCTATCTGACATACTACTGGCTGCTGAACAACTGCATGTGTATTTGACACTACTTCGGCCTCAGGTTGTGAGCCTTGTACGCAATGTCGTCACCCTGCTTCATCTTGAGACTCGGACTGAACAACTTGCGGTCACACACCGCAGTCGTTGAGTTCCACACCTTGACAATGTGAAACTGTCCCTTCGGAGAGACCGTGACTCCGACGATCGAGTCATTCGAACTCTTGAGGAACGCCTCGGCAAGGCAGTGAACCATGCAGTCGATAAACACCGTGTGCGTATCGGCCGCATCCACCTTCTTTGACCAGGCACCGCCCTTGTCGTTTTCGGGTGCATCCCACAGCGGACGCACGCCAGTCTTCATGAAGAAGAACATGCCAGACTCCCAGACATCCTTCGGGATGCCGTCAATCAAACTCCAGAACTCTGCCACCGTAGTGACCTCGAAGATGCGAATGTAGCTTTCCAGGCTGTAGTCATTGTTGGAAGGGTCGTGATACCAGAGAGTCCACGTCATTTTTGCCGCACTCCTCTCTTGCTGTGTGTGCAGTAATCCGTTTTCCGGAAAACCAATCCTCTCCCAACCAACAAGGAGAGAGAGCGTTGAAATGGATACCGTCACTTCAATCTACGCTCTCCGCCCTTCCGTCAAGCAGCCCCTTCCCGATAGCGTGGTGGAGATCTTCTCCAAGCTACGCACTTCCTTCCGTCCAGTGTATCGCCGCCCCGTCCGTCGTGAGCCTCCCGTGGAGGCCGCAAATTGGCGTCAAAACGTCCTGGTCGAGACGCTCCGCAAGGTCCGCGAGAAGGATGACGCCGACTACGACGAAATCAACGCGGCCATCAACAAGCTGTCCAAGCCAACCTACTCCAAGCTCACGGACCTGATCAAGTCCAAGATTGCTGCACGTGACCCGATGTTCCGGCTTCGAGTCACGACCCTGCTGTTCGACCGGGGTATTCGCCAGAACTTCTACGCGAGTCTGCTGGCTGACCTGTATTCAGACATTGTCAAGGCAGAGGAGGATGCCCGTAACGACCTGGCGACGCAGGTGGATATGTTTGATTCGCTCTACGACACGTCCGCAGTCACAATCGTTCCGTCGTCCACGGATGCTGGATTCACGGATGCTCTCATTGCCTGGACCAAGCAGAAGGAGACGAAGCGAGGATTCGCAGTGTATACCGCTGAGCTGTATTCTCGCGGACTTATCCCTGAGGCCACGATGGCAGCGTTTGTCAAGACAGTTGTCGATGACCTCCGCGACTCCATCCGCCACCCTCGCACGCCTCCGACAGAGGAACACGTGGACCACTTGGTTCGCTTCCTGGCGGCAGTCGCACCCAAGGTCAAGGAGGTGAAGCCAATGGTGGCCGGACTCCTTGCGGTTCCCCGCCCCGAGACGCCGTCTCTGTGCATGAAGAGCAGGTTCAAGTTGGAGGACGTCGCAAAGGCCCCATAGCCCCAGAGCTCGCAAGCGAGCTCAGCGTTAAAATGAACGCAAACACATCCTCGACTTCACACAAATGGCTTGCCCCTCTGCGACAGTTATGGCCCACGTCGCCAAACTTGCCATCGAGCACGACCGTCCTATTTATTTGGATTACTACAACGACTCGATCAGCAAGGTGTGCTGCATCGGCGTGTCGGGTGAGAGCAAGTGCCTGGTGAAGTCGGACACGGAGTACACGTCGCCCATCGAGTCCATCATGCGTCTCAAGGAGGAGAAGACGTACATCATCATGACGGAGAACAGTATTTACGTTGTCTCGGCGGACATTCCCGTCAAGCGTATCGTTCAGCCATCTACGGAGGCGGCTAGCTCGTAATGTAATGACGTCGTTCCCACCTCCTCATCGGATTCTTTTTGAACCACTTAACGACCGGTCATCCCGCACTGAGTGGAGACACTACGTAGACACCAACAAACACCGATGCGACTTTGAAGAGATCGACGCAGCTGCGATGAATTCCATTGATGACTTTGCCCCATGGGTAACTCAGTGGATGGCCTTCGCTCCTTCTCAGCCTCATATTCGCATTCGTGTCCTGATGATCTGGCATGCTCATTTTTTGACTGCGGCCTGCCAGCAGATGCTGAGACGGTCCATGGAACAGCGGTCCTTTCGCTGTCGTCTGTGGTTTCATATTGAAGAACCTACGCTCCAACCCGCCATTGTTTCGCGGTGCATTGCGTCTAGAATGCCAGCCTATCTTCACGTTCCCGAACTCCGAGGCGATCTGAACACGTTGTTATGGACCGATCCCCATGCGTACGAAAAAGGAATGACAAACAAGGAAGAAGTATAAAGCATGCGTGTCTTTACAGATGGAGCCTGCTCAGGAAATGGCCAGAAGGGTGCAAAGGCTGGATTTGCGGCGTGGTTTCCAGATCACACCGACTGGTCCGAGTCTCATCTCGTGCCGGCTGATCAGCCACAGACAAACCAGCGTGCAGAGCTCTCGGGTATTCATCTCGCAGTGTCCATTCTGGCCCGTCGCGGCGAGTTCGCAGAGGACCTGGTGATTTATACGGATTCGGAATACTCCGTAAAGTGCCTCACCGAGTGGCTGCCAGGGTGGGTCGCACGTGGTTGGAAAACAACAATGGGCAAACCCGTCCTCCATCGCGACCTGATTGAAGGCATTGCAGAACACTTGACCAAGTTCAAGCACCGATTTCAACACGTCCGGGCACACACGGGTGCCGTAGATGACAATTCAAAGCAGAACGACGTGGTCGACCGCATGGCCCGCGAGATTGTCGAAGGTCGTCCGATTGTCCTGCCTGCTCCTCGTCCAACAGATGAGTTGTTCGCAGGATGTCCTCTTGCGGTGCTGAGTCCGCCAGTCTCGGGGGCAGCACTCGCCACCTGGATTCGCTCGAATCTTGCGGTCTTGGACCAAGAGGTGCTTGACAAGCACCTGTTGAAGGCCTTTACTGAGATGTGTAAAACGCGTAACGTAACTCTGACCAAACAGACGGTTGCCAAACAGCCCGTCTACAAGGCCGAGTTAACCACCGTTCACATTGAGAAGGCAGAGTAACTGCTTACGAGTTTCCTCCCGGTATAGAGTATGTCGTCTCTTCCGCCAGTTATAGCTTACCATTTTTGGTCTCCGACGTGTGGTCCTTGTGCGGCAATCAAGCCAGCTATTGCTGACCTCATTGAGGAGTTTCCAGGCATCCATTTCATTGGCGTGAATACCCACGATGATCCGCAGGGTATTGCCGCCAAGTTTGGTATTCAGGTGGTGCCGACAATTGTGTTTTTGAAGAACGGAGTGGAGGTCGGAAGATATGCGGGCACGGCTATCATCCTTTATTACACGCTGGCTCGGAAGGCGTTGTCTGCTTAGGTGCAGGTTGACGCAGAGGCCCGGGCTCCAGTTCCACCCGCAAGTGCGGATCCGCTGCTTAGGCCCATGCCTTCCTTCCTGCCGTTGGCCCCCGTGCGTCCAGGGCCTCCGGTAGCACCACCGACCACCCCAGAGGGAAGAAAGTTGGGTGCAACTGATCCGATAATCATGAAGGAGATGCCACCGATGATGAGACCATACATTCCCGACATGAACGCAGCCATGGCTACGCGGTCCTTGACGCATGCAGCATCCGAAATCGCCGCAACCTGTCCAGCGAACAGTACCATACCGGCAACGATTGCTCCCGCAGCATCCAAGAGACTGAGGTTCGTGACCAGGTCGAGGATGTAATAGGAAAGGATACTCGCCGTCACGGTGAGGGTCTGCGGAGATCCAGTGGCAACTGCAGTCTCACTCATGATTTCGCATCCAGGGTATTCTCCTCCTCCACGCATTCTCCCCGTCCCCGTCGTCGCCGCCGGTGTTCCCTTGCTGAATAGTTTGGCAGCCAGGCCCATGAATCCCTTGCCAATGTAGTCGAGCATCGGTCCGGCGAATATGGAGACAACGCCGACCATTGTGCCAGTCCAATACACACCTTCATATGTGAACGCATCGGCGAGGATACCAAACAGCATCAGGAAATGAGGAACAAACCGCAGGATCATCATTGCCCACGAGGGACCGCTGCCTGTGGATGCACCCGTCCCTTTAATAACGGCAACCGCACCTGCGACGCCAATGATCGCACTGGATATGGCGAGGATAAGTCCCTGCCACCAGTTGAGGAGTCCTCGTGGAGCGGGAGCATTGGGGTCTGACATCTTGTTCTCTTGACAGACTTGTTTTGTTCACACTAGAACAATGGGTGGAGGTAGCAGTGTTTTCAGGTGCTCCAAACAAGACCATATAGACCCAAAGAACTCGGTGGATCTCGGTGTGGGGCTGGCCATTGCCACGTCGGAACAATGTGCATCCTGTTCGCTGTCGTTCCCGCTCGGCAACACCGCATCTGCATCCGCCATGACGCGTGACAAGAACACAATTGTTCTTCGACCATTCTCACCGTTTGTGGCCGTATTTAATGGCCGACAGTTCACCTTTTCAGAGTTGCTACTGTACTATCCCGCACCCTTGCGTGTAGAAGGACTCCAAGCGGATGCTGTGTTGCAGTGCAACAGCGGAACCGAGCTCGAGATTTTCATTCCTCTGAAAAAGGGAAGCACAACGGGTGCGTCGGGGGCATTTTTGTCCGCGGTGAGCCAGCGGCTAGACCCGGCGACATCCGCGGGTCTGGGCATCGTGAACAAGGATTCGAAAGAATACGAACGGTTTGACATTGTAACCGGGCAAGACTGGTCACTGACGAACCTCGTCACCACCTCCGCCCCGTATTTCACATGGGTAGACAGCACATTGGAACAGTACGTGAAGGCCGATTTGATGTGCGACCGATACATTGGTTGGCGATCAAAACCTGGACCCCAGGTGATCTACTTTCAGAACCCGGTGTCCGTCTCGGCTGCCGACATTGACAAGCTCACTGCGACAGTCCGTGCGGTCATGCCCAATACTGTGCTGTCGAACATTACGCAACCCTTGTATTTTTCGGGTAGGGCGAACTGTCCAGCCCCTGCACCTAAACCAAAGACTCCCTCGTCGACCGGTCTAACTGTGACGACGTTTGGCAACGTATTCGCATATTTCATCTCGGTGCTGTTGGTCCTCCTTGCGGTTGCCATCGTGTCGTTTGGCGTTCAGACTGTAACGGGGGTGCGTCTCATCGGCGACCTCTCTACAACTGCAAATGACATCGTTAAATCACCACCCCCTAGTGGCCTTCCGGTTCCGGAGCAGGGTGTATTTGCAGGGATTGAGAACGCAGTAAAGTCTGCAACGAATCCGGCAGCAGCTCTGGGGGCGGCTGCGGGGAATGTGGCGAATAGGGCGGCGAATGCGGTATCATCCGTGTGAAAAGGAATCTAGACACTCACAACCACAGCACACTCAAAATGGTTGTCGCACTCTTCATCTCAACATCTGGCACGCTGACCGAAACGCCCATTCCCGCAAAGACACCCGATGTTCTCGAGTGGCTTCGTAAGAAGACCAAGCAGCCCTTGATGCAGTTTCAGGGCAAGATGATTCACGACGAGGATGTGTACTCAGTGTTCGGCGTTCCCTGCGAGGACGAGGAGGAGAATGCGAACCAACACATGTTGCCCTCGCCGTTTAACGAGGATATGTTCGTTGGCACGCTTGTCGTGATGAAGTCGGTGAACCCCAATGCCGACGATTACGATGCACATGCGAATCAATATACCGACTTGCGGTCTGTCGAATACGACGAGTTCTACCATTCCTCCACCTTCCAGGAGGAGGATGAGGAGGATGACAAGGACGAGGAGGATGACGCAGACGGTGCTGTGGTTGAGGACGAGGACGATGACGTCCCCGCAGTGGACCGCGAGTTGGTGCCGGTTCACACTGTCCACGCATCCAACGTGTACATTGACCACCCGCTTCGCACTCTTGTTCGCGATAAGTTCGATTCGAACGAGGTGGAAACGGCAATTCTGAAGAAGTGCGTAGCGGATGCTCAGGAATGGTTTATCGATCAGGCCTGGGACAACCCCGTGTTTCTGAATTTGTATCGCAACCGAGCCATCGATTTGTACCGCTATCGCCATCTCATGTCGACCATGACCGTGGAGGCCTTTGTGAACTCAACGCCACTCCTTCAGAACCCCGAGCGATGGGCGGAGATTGTTCAGAACACCACAGAGAAGGAGAAGGCAACGCATTCGAAGAAGCAGACGGCAAGTATCATCATGGACTGTCGCCGGTGCCGCAAGAAGACCCGGTGCGACTACTACCAGATGCAGACTCGTTCCGCGGATGAGCCGATGACGACGTTCTTCACGTGCTTGGAGTGTGACCTCAGGTGGAAGCACTGATTTTAACAAGACATACAAATAACAACAATGGCAGACGAGGTAAAGGATACTCTACGTGCGTGGATTGCCGCAGACGATGAGATTCGTGGACTTCAGGCCCAGATCAAGACCATTCGCGAACGCAAAAATACGCTGGGTGCCCAGGTGCTGTCCTACATGAAGGACAATGACCTTGCCAACTTTGTTCTGGATGGACCCGGCGGCACGATTGCCCGCTCCGAGCGTGTATCTCGGCCGGCTCTGAAGCGGTCTACGCTTCGCCAGCAGCTTCTTTTGCAGTTTGCGGACCAACCTGAGCGGGTCGCGGAGGCACTGCGGGCTATTGAGGGTATCCAGGATGGCGATGACATGTCTGTTGGCGGAACGAAGAGGGACATCCTGTCCCGTCGTTTGCCCCGCAGTCAGAACATCTCGCTCAATTGAAAATGTGGTCATGGACGATTGTAGCCGCAGTGTTCATCACGTATGTCCACGTGTTCAACAATCTGGCGGAGCGATACCTTGATGGGCGTGTGAAGACTTGGATGGACTTGGTCAGAACTTCGACGTCAACAATGAACCGGGAACAGTGGTCGTCCGTTGTGCAGGCGTGAGCTTGACCCTGCGAACCTTGGCCTTGGGTGGGACATGAGCAGAACAGAGTGCGATCCAGCTCGCCTTGTTCTCCGCGGGGGTGTCGCCCTTGATAAGCCCCTTTGTGTATAGATGGACGAAACACATGCGGTGGTCATCCCCGGAGATGGTGGTGTCGGACGGCAGGACGGCGTGCTGGCAGTACGGGCAGAACATTTTGGCAGTTGGCGAAGACGGCGGGCAATCGGTCATTAATTTGACTTGGGACAATTCGTTTTCATAGATCAAATCTCCGCTTGAAGTCAGCCACACTAGCCGCGAGTGTGGGCTTGTTCCACAGCACCCAGCGAGACAAGGCACCCGGCGTATCCGGACGCTGCCAATGTTCCCCCATTCCCGAATGCCGTTTCAGATACCTCGCTCGGCGGGTCTTGTCTCGGTGCTTTGTATAATCCGACATACCGCGTGCTCCAAACGGAACTGTCTTTGTCTTCCCATTCGGGAGTTCAAAAATAGCGTCCCACTTCTTGGCGGGGTTGTGCGACCGACGCAGGGTCTTGAGTTTCATTGTTTGTTAGTGAGATTACAGTGCGTCGATCCACGCCTCCCACTGCTCCTCTGGAACCTTGAGTTCCTTGAATGCCGCCATGGCTTCCGCGACCTGGAGGATGATGCCGCCCTCCATTCCCGCAATCACGGCCATGCGGTTCTGCAGCTGCTCGGCCGGCGACAGTTGCGGTGCGAAGGCATCGTCGAACCCACACAGCACGTTTGTCAGCCGGCTAATGTGCCCATCTCCGCACATGCCCAGCGAATCCACCATCTCCTCCCACAGGCGGATCTCCAGCTCCTGGCGAAGAGAGGATGTCTTGATCTTTGCCCAGAGGCCGTCCAACGTTCGCTTGTAGAGGAAATCTCCCTCCATGCGGCAGGTGTTTGTCCGATACCACCTCTTGACGTCGCGATCTACATTTTCGATTAAGCGTAGGTCGGTCTTGATGCGACCCAACGCAATGTGGTCCATGAAGCAGATGTGCGTCTCGGTCACAGTCTTCTGGTCAGAGGGCACATCTGCGTTCAGGAGAATGTCCAGAGCCGCATTCGTCTGCTGCGTCACAAGTCGCGTGTGGATGTTCTGCGTGTCGCGTGCAAACCCCTCCAACTCTGTGCGTGCCGGCGGCCGCACGATGGCATCGTCGAGGTCGTGCTGCCACTGAATCTCCCCAAGCACATTCATCGGTGCCTGGTCGCCCATGTGCCGATTCCACAGCTCGGGAATTCGCAGTTCTCGTGCCACGGTCAGCTCAAGCGTCTGCACAAACCTGGCATCGATAAGCTGCTCTCCGATGCGGGCGTGCCACTCGGCAATGACATCTCGCCAGACATCCGGACGCTCAGCAATCTGGATCACGCCCGGAACATACATCTCGTTCCAAAGCTCCATTCGGCGTGCACGGACGAATCCGTTGACGTGAGCCCGACACCGCTGGTGCATAAACGCAATTCGCATGCAACGCGGGTGGCCACACCGTTCGGCGGGGGGCAGGTCGGGGCGGGGGCGAAGGTTCTCGTGGCGGCGGCAATACTGCGTGTCGTTGACTGCATTGTGGGTGCAGCGGAGACAACGCGGGTGCTCGGGTGCTGGAAGTGCGGCGAAGAGGCGGGTGTTGGCCTTGTTGAAGTGGGTGCCGCAGAGCGTGTCCGTTCCCCACACGTTGCGGGTGCACTGGTGCCCGGTGGCGGTGGCGGCTGCACACTGGTGAGGAGGCATGATAGATGCTGATGTTCTTGTTGAAGTCGGGGCTTTCCTTTTCAGCCTGCTACTTAGGAATCCGTTTTTGCTGGGTGGTGACTGCAAGGCGAACGTGTTTAGCCGAACCTAGTCTGTGTTCGCTGAGACCTTTCCGCTTCTGATTCTTGATCTGCTGTTTCTTGGTCTGTGGAGGCTCCATGGTGTCCGTTAGATGATGCGGATAAAATACGTTTTCTGCGTCTGAAAAGGAATCTATCCGTTGAAAACAGACGAATATCATGCAGACCACTGGTGTTCACAGAGATACGAAAGACCAGTTCTATACGTCTCCGTTGGTCGCAAAGGAATGTGTGGCCATTCTGCGTGGTCATACATCATGTCCCGTATGGATCGAACCTTCCGCTGGGACAGGTTCTTTCCTTGAGTTCGCACCAGATGCCATAGCGTATGATATTGATCCAAAACACCCGAAGATCCAGCATGCCGATTTCTTGTCCGTAGTGCTCCCAGATGGGTGCGTTGTGTTCGGCAACCCTCCCTTTGGACGACAGGCATCTGTTGCCAAGTCGTTCATCCGTCATGCTGCGGTATATGCGTCTGCGATTGCATTTATCCTCCCGCGTTCGTTCATGAAACCTAGTATGCAGACCGCATTTCCGGGATACTTTCATATGGTTCATCAACACGAACTACCGTCCAATGCCTTCCTCGTGAACGGACAACCATATGATGTTCCATGCGTCTTTCAGGTGTGGGTGAGACGAGATACTGTCAGGACTATGTCGGCGAGTGCTGTCCCAACGGGATTCGCATTTGTCAAGCAATCAGAACCACATGATATTGTATTCCGTCGTGTCGGTGCCAATGCCGGACGATGCGGACTCCCTAACGGTCAGTCTCGTCAAAGTCACTACTTTGTGAAACTCGTAGATTCTTCGCTTACTTCCCGTATAATTGAAAAATCGTTTGTTCACGTGTTCCCCAGCAACACGACCGGCCCTCGGAGTCTCTCCAAACCAGAGGCGACCGAGTTCTTACACGCGTGCATTACGAACGCGGCGGCCTGAGGCCACCGAGGCTACAATCTCGACTCCACGCACAATCGCCGCCGCAACATCTGACTTGATCAGATGGGGTGCCTTTGCAACTAGCGTGTCTACCTTGGGCAGGGAGCATTGTAGACGACGCTGTGTATTGCTGTCGATCTTTGGGTTGAGACTGATCAGCCCAGATTTTGCGTTCAGCTCCTTCTTGAGACCATGGACCTGTGCGTGGATCTCGCGGCTCATCTTACCGGCCGGGACACTGCGAATCAGATCGTCCAACTGGACAATGTCCGCACGTGTCAGGCTACCGAAGAGTGCCGCCTTGTCATCGAGACTGAACTCGACAACACGTGTGACGACCTTGTGGTCTCCTCGTTGAGCATACACCACAATGATCGCAGTGTGCTTCTCAGTTGGATCGTAGTCCCAAATCCGCAGGGCAGATCCCATCCCAGGACATCCCTTCTCTGCGACCGACTTTATAGACGCATTCTCGTTCTCGTCGAACTTGTTGTGCTCCTTGGAAACATCGTGGATGCTGGTGTAGGCACCCCTGGGTGCATTGAAGACCTTGGTGACGACCTCGTTGTCAATGATGAATCCGAAATCCTGGTTGGCGGGCATTTTGGCAGGCGGGAAATAGGTCAGGACGTGCAACGATTAAATCCATTTTCTGAAAACGAATCGCCGCCCTCTCCCGGAGAAGGGATGCATCGCACAAGATGGCTTCCTTCAACAGCAACCGTGACCAGCCCGCCGCCCCTGTCCCCCGCCAGCTTCGCCATGTCGTCGCCGACATCCTCGCCGGACGCATCAACACCAATACACGCTACGGCCGCAAGCAGCAGTGGAAGCTTGATCAGTCCGTTCTCTACATCAAGGCCCTTCTAGACGCCGACCACCATGTCGATCCGATCTCACTGTCGGTCCACGGAGCCGGGGCCACGCGGCGTGAGAATGCCGTGAATGGCAACAACCGCCTACGGTCCATTGTGCAGTTCAAGGCCAATGCGTGGGGTGTGGATGCCATCGATACCGATGGACGCACATACACCTTCTATTACTCAGCCATCCCCCAGGCTGAGCTGGATCGCCCGAGCCGCCGTGCTAAGTGCAAGGTCTTGTCAGAGGCTGTTCGCGGAAATTTCGATGATTTCCCGCTGCTCCTGAACGTCCGCTTTGGACTCACGGAGGCGGAGGAGATCGCATGGTATATCGCACTGAATCGCAACGTCAAGGCACACACCGCTGGCCACCTGTTGGTAGCCAACATTTGTGACACCACTTCACCCTTCGCTCACCACATGCTGGAGACATTTCCCGCGATGAAGATCCGGGTGGGTGAGCTGCCGTCAGACCTGGATGTGAACAGCCTGGGTGTGGCCATCTCCGATGCAACGGGCGTGGAGTTTGATCCCATGCACCATGACGACATTAAGGAGAGCACTCTCCTGGGTCAGGCCGTGGTGTTCAACCTTCTCGTGAACGGGAAGCCCTATGACGATAAGTTTAAGGGCCCGCTTCTACTCGACAATCTGACCGCACACGTCAACGAGATGAAGGCGGTGTTTGTGGGAGCCGTGTTTCCCGACAGTCTGAAGGCCGAGATGGACGCACCCGTCCACACGAAGCCGTATATGAAGACCCTCTGTCAGCCCGGATACCTGCTGGGTCCCATGGCATGGAGTATAGCGACCGAGAAGCCCCTCGCACGAGAGGTGTGGACGCGGTTCATTGAGAACTGCGAGGCCGGAACCATCGAGAACGTGTATGGCCGCGAGATTGCGGCTCTGAAGTATGACGACCAGAATGTCAAGAAGTATTCCATCGCATGGGAGAACGTGGTGGCACACGTGGCTGCACAGGGCGAGTAGAGGTCGTATTCGACCCCACAGTATGCCGCAGGTCTGAACAAAAACTTTTTACATGAATCCAGAATTCTGAAAACGAAATGTCCGCCATCACGAATAGTCCAATAGCCGGTCATCCAAAGCAGCCATACCCAACACACGCTTCCAAGCAACCATGTCTACGCCTACCAAGACCTTCGCTCCCGCCGTCGCACCCGGTGCCCCCCGCAAGAAGCCGCAGTGGCTCTTGGACGAGGAGGCAGCCGACCCCACGCTCGCCGCAAAGGTGGATGCCTCCCGTGCTGAGGCTGCCAAGCTGGCCATCGAGAAGGCCGCACAGGATGCCGCACGCACAGCCGCGTGCGTGGCCTGGCATGCCGCCCGCCCTGAGTGGGTGATGCAGACCGTTGAGATTGCACCCGGCGTCCGGGGCAATGAGCGTGAGTGGGAAGTGCCCCCGAAGACGGGCCTTCGCCGCGTCCGCAACAACGCAAAGTGCCCGTATTGCGGCAAGTAAAAACCCACAAATGAGGCGGAGGACAATTCGAAGGGCAACGATGGCGAGTAAGGCTAATCTCCCCCCTAGAACCCCGAGCTGTTGCACCCGCCCCGCCCGCCACGCCACGCACTAACCCATCCCTTTTTCCCTTGCGGACCTTGCCAC
>SXGQ01068310.1_pt1 | contig 18289 bp, 9 predicted proteins | sample 3178371 | NCBI WGS metagenome assembly SXGQ01 (sample SAMN11356859, study PRJNA531348) | freshwater metagenome | isolation source: freshwater sample F1-20 | place: China: Fuxian Lake, Yuxi | collected 2017-12-25 | reverse complement strand
GGCAATCTTCAATAGAAGAGTTGTTGGTGGAGAAATTATGATTGTCAACAAATACTTGATTAATGACTTTGAAAAATTAGGTGTTTGGTGTGAAGAATTAAAAAATGAAATTATCTTAAACGAAGGGTCTATTCAAAACATCAACTTCAACACTTATTTAGATACTGAAGATAAAGGATATTCTAAAAAAGTTAAAAGAGTTGAACATCTCATTTTAAAATACAAAACAATTTGGGAAATTTCACAAAAAGAACTTATTAATATGGCCGCAGATAGAGCACCATATATCGACCAATCTCAGTCTATGAACATTTATATGGGAAATCCTACTCTTTCAAAGATTACCTCATCTCATTTTCACGCTTGGGAAAAAGGTCTCAAAACTCTTTGTTATTACGTTAGAACTAAAGCAATATCTACAGGAGCAAAACATTTAGCTTTAGATATGTCAAAAATTGAAAAACCAAAAACAACATCATTACCACAACCTGATTATTTTACCGCCAAACCTACAAATTCAGAGTTTGATTGTTTTGGGTGTAGTTCCTAAAAATTAAATCCCAACAAAAGTTGGGATTTTTTATTTTATAATATTTATAGAAAAAAGTAATGGCTCAATTTGTTACTTATGGTATTAATTTTCCGTTCAGAGATTCTTCTGATGGAAAATACTTAAGCCTTTCCAAAACAACAGATGAGGAAATTAGGACTGATTTAATACATCTTTTATTAACAAGAAAAGGTACAAGATATTTTATGCCTGATTTTGGAACAAGATTGTATGAATATATATTCGAACCTCTTGATGGACCCACATTTTCTGAAATTGAGGCTGAAATAAGAGATTCGGTTAGCACATATATACCAAACTTAATTCTTAATAACATATCAATTGAACCCGCTTCTGAAGGGGAAGAAAATTTGGGTACATATATAACTGATAATGATGAAAGGGTATTCAGAGTACCAGGAATTGGTACTAAAGAACATACCGCAAAAATAAAGATTGATTACACAATAACAGACGACGCTTTTAGTTCAAGCGATTTCGTAATCATAAATATTTAATATAAATGGCTAATAAAAAAATATCGTATACCACAAGGGATTTTCAAGCAATCAGAACTGAGTTAATCAATTTTACTAAAACTTACTATCCCGAACTTATTGATAATTTCAATGACGCTTCAGTATTCTCGGTATTAATGGACTTAAACGCCGCTGTAACCGATAACCTTCAATTTAATATAGATAGAAGTATACAAGAAACCGTACTTCAATATGCACAACAAAGGTCGTCCATTTACAACATAGCGAGAACATATGGATTGAACGTTCCGGGTCAAAGACCATCGGTCGCCTTAGTTGATTTATCTATTACCGTACCCGCATTTGGAGACCAAGAAGATTTGAGGTATTGTGGTATATTAAGAAGGGGGTCGCAAGTTATTGGAGCCGGACAAGTTTTCGAATTAGTTTATGATGTTGATTTTTCATCGGCGGTTAATGCAGAGGGATATCCAAATAGACTCAAAATACCAAACTTTGATGCAAATAACAAACTTTTGAATTATACTATTACTAAAAGAGAAACCGTTGTTAATGGTATTACTAAAGTGTTTAAAAGAGTTATTACACCGAATGATGTAAGACCATTTTTCGAAATGTTTCTTCCCGAAAAAAATGTTTTAGGAATCACTAGTGTATTACTTAAAGATGGTACACAATATGCAAATATTCCTGACGTACAAGAATTTTTAGGGTTAGATAATAGGTGGTATCAAGTAAAAGCTCTGATTGATGATAGAGTTTTTATTGAAGACCCTACAAAAGTATCAGACCAACCTGGTATTAAAGTTGGAAGGTATATACAAACTAATAACAAATTTATTGGTGAATTTACTCCTGAAGGATTTTTCAAAATGACCTTTGGAGGGGGTAGTCAGTCGGCTGATGAACAACTCAGAGAATTTGCCAGAAACGGATATAAATTAGATTTATATAAATATTCAAATAATTTTGCACTTGGCAGTATCCTCAAAGCTAATAGTACATTATTTGTTCAATACCGAATAGGTGGTGGTACTTCGAGCAATTTGGGTGTTAATGTAATCAATCAAATTGGTACCGTTTCTTTTTTTGTTAATGGACCCTCTGAGTCTGTAAACACAAGTGTAGTTAATTCATTAAGAAGTACGAACGTTACCGCTGCTATTGGTGGAGCTAATAATCCAACACTTGAGGAAGTAAGGTATTTAGTTACTTATAATTTTGCGGCTCAGAATAGAGCGGTTACAGTAAATGATTATGATTCTATTTTACGAACAATGCCTGGACAATTTGGTGCTCCGGCTAAAGTTGCGATAACAGAAGAAAATAATAAAATAATAATTAAACTTTTGTCCTACGATGAAACTGGAAAATTGACTGAAATAGTTTCGAACACGTTGAAAAACAATATAGCTAATTATTTGTCAAATTATAGAATGATGAATGATTACATATCTATTCAAACAGCGAGTGTTATAGATTTGTCAGTGGATGTTTACGTTGTTTTGGATAATAGTCAAAATCAAGGTGGAGTAATTTCACAAATTATAAATCTAATTACAAATTTTTTCAGTCCAGATAATCGAGGAATGGGTGAAAATGTAAATGTTTCGGAATTGAGAAGACAAATTCAAAGTCAAAATGGTGTAATTTCATTGACGGATATTCAATTTTTCAATAAAGTTGGTGGACAATATTCTTCTTCTCAAACTTCACAAGTATACTCAAATCCAACAAGTCGTCAAATACAATTAATTGATGATACAATTTTTGCAGAACCAAGTCAAACTTACCAAATACATTATCCAAACAAAGATATTAATGTTAGAGTAAAAAACTTGAAAACAGTAAACTTTTCTTCCTCTTCTTCAACAATTTAAACCATAATTTATTTATTTTCAAAAAGGTCTATCTTTCTTTTTGAAAACCATTCATAAACTATTTATGTGAAAGACAATTTTTGATGTCAAATAACTACAGAATAAGGACCCAAGTTGGTGTTGATAAATATATAAACGTTCAATTAGACCAAGATTTTGAATTTTTAGAGATTCTCTCTTTAAAAATTTTACAAAGTCAAATTTATATAAGACCTTGTTCAGATTATGGGGTAGTTGTTGGTAGAATATCTGTTAATAACGGATTTGGTATTCCAAATGCAAAAGTTTCTATTTTTATTCCATTGACAAGTGAAGATGAAAACGACCCAATCATTGCTGATTTATACCCATATAAGACTTTAAATAATACTAACGATGATGGTTATAGATATAATTTATTACCATACACCCAATCTTATTCAAACCACACCCCAACAGGTACCTTTCCAACAAGAAAAGACGTTCTTACAAATCCGTATCTAATTGAGGTGTTTGATAAGTATTTCAAATATACTTGTACTACCAACGATAGTGGTGATTTTATGATTTTTGGGGTTCCTTTAGGAAGTCAAACAATACACGTTGATATTGATTTATCTGATATTGGAGAATTTTCATTATCACCTCAAGATTTGATAAGAATGGGTATTGCCACCGAATCCCAAGTTGCAGGTACAAAATTTAAGTCATCTACTAATCTCGGGGAACTACCACAACTAATTCAATTCAATAGAGTAATTGACGTTCAACCACTTTGGGGAGAACCTGAAATTTGTAATCTAGGGATTACAAGAACAGATTTTGATTTAACAAGTGAAGCTAATATTAATATCACTCCAACAGCAATTTTTATGGGGTCTCTAATTTCTTCGAATGAAGACCAAGCTCAGAAAGCAAATTGTAAACCAAGGTTGAAACAAGGTGGTTTGTGTAACTTAGTAGTCGGACCAGGTCAAATTTTAGCAATAAGACAGACTATCCGTCAAGACTTATATGGTAGACCAGGGTTAGAAGTGTTCGAATTAGAATCAGGAGGACAATTAATTGACGATAATGGTACTTGGATGTTTGATGTACCAATGAATATGGATAGACTTGTTACAAATGAATTTGGACAACAAGTAATAACTTCAGACCCTAAAGCAGGTATTCCAACTTCCGCTAAATATCGTTTTAAAATTAAATGGAACCAATCACCATCACTTAAAGAACCAATCAAAAGGGGGTATTTTTTGGTTCCTAATATAAAAGAATATGGTTGGACAAATTCATCTGGTCCTGACCCTATCAATAGTTTAGGTTCTGCATCAATTAACCAAGATTTCTTAAAATCATACGCCTTTAGTGTTGATTGGAACGATTATGGGAATACTGGAACAACGGTTGGTCAACAAATGATACAAGAAGCTATAAGTGCTGAAGATAGATTTTATTATATGGAATATAATAAAGTTTATACCGTATCTCAACTTATTTCACAATATAGAAATGGTTATGCATCTAACAGAATAATTTCACTAAAAAATGATTTGGATGATGTATGTGAAAGTGAAAATAATAAGTTTCCAACTAACGATGCTAATTTTAGGTTTGATATAATTTACCTATTGGCTCTTTTTATGAGTTATGTGTTTAGACCCGTTTTATTGAATTTATTACTATTAGTACATATTTTAGCGTTTTTTTTAATGTTAATTGGTCCAATACTAGCAATAATTGTTGGTATTGTATTTTTATTTGTAATTCTAGGATGTAAACTAATAGAAACATTAGTTAAAGGAATTAATAAATTAGGTTTCAATGTTACTTGTGGTGTATGCCCTTGTCCTACCATAGCGGATTTGAAACAAACCGTAAAAACTATATTAAATTTATACAAAAAATTTACAAACATAAGTGTTCCTGAGTTAACATATCCCGATTGTGATTTATGTGCTTGTAACGAAGACCAACCAGTAAAAGATGATGCAAGTACAAACCCTGCAACCGCTGGTGCGAATCAATCTATTCAAGAAAGTGGAGTTAATTCTGTTTTATCACAATATCCGATTCAAACAAACTACAATTATGTACAACCAAATGATGATATCAAAAATCTTATAGAAAGTTTTTTTGGTGGTTTAGGAGTAAGTTCAAGTACACCTACAGCAAAAAGTAGGGCTCCTCAAGGTGGATTTTTAGGCCCTGCGAGTGATGGTATTTACTTATTTACTACTAGTTTGACTTTGGCGGAAAGAATTAATTTATTCAACACAAAAGCAAAATATTTTGATGATGGTCCTATTAATCCTGGTGGTGGTGTGAATAGAATTAAATCCACATTCAATTATCCACTGAATAATCCAATTACCAAGTATCATTACGATAATGTTATAGTAATGTCTTTAGATGATTCACAATTGACAAATTTTCCAGCAGGTAAACTTGTATCATTTGTTGACCCCACAAAATCTAAAGATGTAAATATGACCGGTGTAACAAGTTTAAATGCTTATGGAACTACTAGTATTACAGGTACTTCTGTTGGAACTATCATCGGTAGTGGTCAGAACGCTTATGTACAAACAATCGTACCAATTTCATACGCAAACCCATCTCCACCATATAACTTACTTTCAGTTGTGGGTGGTGGATATACAATAACAGGAAAAACTGAAGATTCCGAGTTTCAAAGATTTCCTATGGATATTGAATATTTTCAGGTTATAACCGCGATGACATATTCTTCATTTACGACACTAACAAATTCTTCGGCTTCAAATTCAACTTTAAACAAAAGATTTTTAGGGAATACAATGAGAGGATATTGGTTAAACTTCAATAAAAATTGTGGTTTGAGTATTATCCAACTTTTATGTTGTTTAGATTGGAGTAAAACAGATTCAATTTGGATGACAAATACTCCTTATATCCAAAACTATGTTGATTATGACAAACAAGTTATAGTTTTTCTTGTGAGAGGGGTTGACCCACATTCTACAGAAAACCCTAATGAATATGATTTAAGTTATTTATTTGGTTATTCATCTTGGGGTCAAAGAGTTGTTCGTGGAAATTACAAAATGAATATACCAATTCAAACCCCTTTGATAGGTGGTAACATCAGGGCAGGTTCACATATAACTAATGGGTTTTTACATATTAACAACGATACTTACGCTGGCATTCCACTATATTACCCATCATTTCAATTTCAACCCGCTACAGGTACAGGTTTAGGTAAATTTTCAGGATTCACCTCTGATTTACCAAGATTTTATTCAAATTTAGAAAATAATGGATTGAGTACAAACGTAGTAATTCAACCAAGTGGTCTACCAAGAGGGTTGGTGTTAAGTAATATTAATCTTGCAACAATAGAGTATATGACAATTACCCCCGCTCCCACAGGATTTTGTACGGGTAAAAGTACTCCACTAGTCATTCAACCAAATACCACTACCGGTCTGAATGATATTGATAATAAACCATTGAATAAGGGTTATTATCAAAATGAAATTGTGGATGGTGGTTCAGTAATGTATTATGAGAACACCCCTTTTAGTTTTGTTTATTCACAACCAAACAATACCACATTCGAATTTAGAGGATATGAATTTTCATATGTTTATCCACCAACATATAATTTGGGTTTCACAAGTTTGGGTTCAAGTGGAAGACAAATTGTAATGAGGTCTGACAGATTATTTTCATCTGATGTCGAAACATTCAATGGAGGTCGGAGTTATTTACTTCAAAACAATTTAAACACCGCTGTATATCTTTTAGATAATCAAGGAAATGTATCTACAATTGGAGGAAGCTCAAATGTTCCAAGTAATTCACCCGCAGGTGAAAATACATCCCCTACAGGCGCATTAAACGCGGTTTTTGATTCCTTTTCTTGTGGAGGTATGGTACCTTTAGGATGTTATGACACTAATTCAAGTGGACAAATTATAATCAAACCTACAACTGATTCTTGTTATACCAATAATGCTCCTAACAAACAAAAAATAATGAAAAATGGGTGTTATATTTTTGTAACCCAAATATTTTTGTCATTACCAAAAGATATATCGTTGGTGTTTGAGTGGTTAAACAGGTTTATGATAATTTTTGGGGCTTGTAGAAACGTATGGTCTCATTTATTCACAAACAATTGGATAAATGGAACATTATACGCATTTTCTTTGAATAATAATAGATTTTATACTTCTCCTACTGCGACACCACCAAACAGACCATTCAGTGAATTTTGTCGAGAAACTTTAATTCTTCATCCAACAACCAATAATTTTTATTATAGGTCTTCACCATATAACCCATTAACAAATGATTTTATCGGAAGGGTAACTGCTCAAGGAACATATGGTCCACAAGTCTTTGGTTCTTATGGTGGAAACGTGAAATTTTTAGGATTTCCTACAACAATGTTAGATATGGGTCCGAAAACATATTATATACAAGAACTTGTGATGTCAGATAAATATGATGGGTTTGTCGTAAACAAAATGGCGGGAACTACTTTTCAAGATGTGGCTGAAATTTTGAATTTGTTTATAATGACACGTTTGGCAAATACAAGTTTCCTTGGTTCACTACTCGGTATTGGTGGAGCAAGTATTACAAGTTATTTTAGTAGACCTAAAAGTATGGTTGATGGTGATTACGCTCAAATGATTTCTATCAATTCAGAGTTAAGTACAAATGCATTTCAAGCGGAAAATTATTCTAGTGCGACTTCAGTTTTTTTGAATGGTGGTAAAGCGTCGGACGCGATATTTGGTATATTTTATTCGGCTGATAATCAGACAAGAGATTATATTTCACCCAAGCGGACAATATTAAATCCCAACTTACCAATAACTAATAATTGTTCGTTTAATAATTTTGGAACTTATTCTCAAATAGTCCCTTTTTATGAATGGGAAATTAAACAGAATAGTAGTACAAATCCTGGTCCACCAAATCCTGATTCTATTTTTGGTTCACAAAAAAACGATTGGTATACAAATGTAATTAATAATGGTCTCACATCTACCGGTTTCCACAAATACAAGTATCAATCCTTAGATAGACTTAATATTTCAAGTAGGTATTTTATGACAACAAATGTTAGTAAATCAAATTACTTTAAAGGATTAATATATTCTGTAAATTCAAGTGGAGTTGAAAGTCCTAATTTGACAAATTGGTCAAGACCATCTGGTACAAACAATGTGATACTCGTTGGTGCACCTTTTCAGTTTTACTTTGGACTGAAAAAAGGTAAAACAGCTTTTGATAGATTCGCTAAAACTTACTTAGACTTTGAAAACATAATAGACGAATAGAATGGATAATAGTCAAAACATAAGATTAGTTTTAGGTTCATTGAGATATAAATCGGCCCCCGATATCGATTATAGAATAGATTTACCTTTAAACCAATCAATTAAAACTAATGTTGAGTTTGATAGAACAAGTACAATTGATTTACAACTTTTATATGAGCAAGAACGACAATCTTCCACAATATTTAGACCATCAGTAAAATTTGATGTTTTTTTCAAAAATTCATACGTTGGTAAATCTATTTATACTCCATTCCAAAATAATTTATATTTGGTTAATACCGCTTTTGCCGCTTCGAACTCCTGTGTGAATCCTGGTTTATTATGGACAGGTTATCCTCAATACAACGAATTTGATTTTATTCGGACTGATTTTGATGTAAGTGGTTACACAAAACCACCAAGTCAACATATTAATTTTGTATCAAAAAGTGCTTCATCGTATAATTGGAATTTTTATATAAGTTACGCATTTGATAATGTTTATACAAAACAAATGCAGGCAATCGAACCTTATACAAATCAAAATTTGAGTTGGATTGCTGGAGATGGTATACCTTTCATAATAGAAAGTGGAACAACTTTTAATGGACAAAATACCATAAGATTTAGATGTCCGATGAAACACGGGTTAATACCAGGTGAATATGTTAAGTTAAACTTTTCATATAATAACAATAGTTATTTTGAAGTTTATACGTTAGGTGATGATTCGTACTCAACTCAAGAATATACCTTCAATATATTCGACGTTGGATACACCGGCACAACTTTTCAAACAGGAACTAAAGGTACTCTCAAAAGAGTCTTGTCTTTGGACAATACGGGTGAAACAACCTCAAAATATTATGTGAGAAGACAAAAAATTCTGAGTGATGTTTCTGATTACATTTTGGTGAAAGCTGGTTTTGAACAAAATATATTTGGAACTAAGAAAAAATACGAAAGCGCTGCGTACACCCCAAACAAAAAAAGTAGAGTTTCAATTTTAGAGGGTTCACAATCATATACTTTAACTTTCGCGAAAGATTTGGACATTGGTGAGTTGATTGATAATCAAAAAAGACCCCTATTAGACCTTTATGTTACCGTATTATGGAAGGGATATTTTGGTTGGACCACAGGGTCTTTGAAACAAGGGTTTGGATTTAATATACAACCTAATATAACAAATGGATATCCAAATGCATGGTGGGCGAATACTAATTCGAATTCAAACACTACCTTTACTACAGGAAGTTTTACTAAAACGGGTGCTATAGGTCCATTTTTCTACGTAAATCCAATCTCAGCAAATACAATAGTCGATGGGGATTATTGTGAATGGAACGAATATGACCAAAATGAAAGAGTTATTTCAAATTTATTCCATAAGTTCAAATTCAATCCGGTTCATTTCAATATCGGTACACCACCATCTACAATAAATCCATATGGATATTATTACCAAACACATTATCCAATTCCTTTACGTATAACTTCAGATTACGTTGAAACCGCACCACCTCAAGGAGTAAGTGACATTCCTAATTGGGCAACATTCTCTACGGTAGATAACGAATTCAGATGGAGAGATGTTTATACTTACGGATTTATAGACTATAAAAATCGTGGAGTAAATTACCCATTTCTTAATGGAAAACATTATCCTTTCCAAAACATAATATTTAGAATTATACCCGAAGGTACAAACTATTCAGGTAATGATTTTATAGTACAAGACCCGTTAATAGATGAGTGTGAATAATAATAAATATAAATTTCTGAAGTCAACACTTGACCAATACATCAATATTCCACTTGAGATGAAGTGGGATTTTTCAGGAAGAGAGGATAGTATAGAAAACTATGAAAACGAAGTTCTAAGAGAAGTTGCGGGTTTACCATTCGACTTTGAAGTATCAAGATTTAGTCACGAACCCTATGGTCAAAACTTTGAGACAAAAATAAACTATGATTTTCATTTTTTTTCAGGAACAAGTTCACAAATTCCAACATCAAGTCAGTCGGATTGGAAGGTCAGTTATTTGTCCGAAGGATTTACGCCAGTTGAATTATATTATTATGCGAACCAATTTACAAAATCTTTCTTCAAACTTGATTTTTACGACACAAAAGAATCAAAAACCCAAAAAAATTACTTTACGGTCATATTACCTGTTCAACAAGGACTTACTGAATCTGCAACCACCTCACCTTACAAACCTTCAATTGAAATAAAAAAACCTTCGATGTTTTTGGACTTTGTGGGTGATAAAGAAGGCTTTTTTTTATATTGGTTGAGAAATAAAGGATTTTTGGATATTGATACATTCTATATGACAGCAAAATTTTTTGATGCGAGACTTGGTGTTTTTGTTAAAATGATGAATGCTCCACAATCCTCTATTACATCAAATAAATTCAATTTTGACCCTGATAGATATTATTATTATAAAGTAGTTTTGGATTACACCAAATTAACATATCAGGTTTTTGACTTTCAGAATGTAAGAATCGGTAATGGAACACCAATAAAATGGTATGAATATGTGAACCCATAAGTATATGACAGATAGAGTTGTACATATAAGAATTTCTCCTGAAAATGTTAAGAACGATATTTTTAAGGTTCGATACACAGGTGGTACTTATGATATATCACCACCGATTGACCCGTGTTGTGTTGTGACCGCAACCACTCTTTCAGGTTTGTCTACAGGATTTACATTAGTATATTCCGCAATGAGTCAAGTTTTATCAGGTGGTACCGATGGTAGTTCATTATTAACAGGGTTGACGATTCCGGTAATGTTAACACAAAATACGGTTGATATAGGTTATTATTCACCTTTCGACGGCATGATTTCACAAAAAGATACCATTTTAAACTTTTTATTTTCCGCCACAACAGGTTCACCATATACATATTATTTTTATAATACTTCAGAAAACGATTTCAAAAAATTTCTTTCATTCCAATCCTATAAACTTTATTGGGGTGACAATACCCCAACACAAACAATAACCGCTAACGTTCCAAACTTCTACTCCCATACTTACCCAAGTCCTGGTACCTATGAAATTATATTCTCGGGTCTTAGTCCTTGGGGGTATAATGTTGTAAAAAAACAAGTTACTGTACCTTTTACAGGAACAACTATACCTAATCCATTTGGTACTGCGTATTTTGTTAGTTTGGGCGGAAGTTGGTCAGGGACCCCGATTTCATACGATTACTTATATTCAGGTGATTCGGATTGTGATGTAGTTTTACAATCAGGTTCACAATTTACAACAATTCCAATAACAATTACAGGGTATACTAAATCGCAAATGACAACTTTATCGCAATATGGTCCCTCAAATTCTCTATTTGCGGGTAAATACAAGATTGGAGTTCAAGTCAGTGGTTCATCTAATTCGGTAGGTACTTTTTGGGGACCCTCTATTAATGGGTTATATACGGCATACACAATTAATGATGTGGATTATTATGATTATGAGGACGTAACTATTTTTGTGGTGAAATCTTCAGGTCTAACAACAAATTGGTTAATATGTACAGGATTGACAAAAAATGAGGTACTTCTCAATGTTATTGATGAAGCAGAAATTCAAAGTAATGTATTTATTGATAGAGGAAAATATTCTGGACTTGAAAGGCTTGAAAGATTAGGTGAAGTTGATAATATAGGTGACTTAGATAAGTACGGATATGGATTCTTCGACGTAACAACACAATAAGAATATGGCAACAGGAACATATGGAACAATAAGACCGGCGGACGTTTCTCCCGACGACGTAGAGATAATTTTGAATTATACACCATCAAGAGATGACACACAAAACTTTGTGTTGACTAAACTTGATTCGGCATCAATTCTGAGACCTTATTTTAATAATAATGAAACTGGTGGAACTCCAGATTTAGAACTATTAGGAGGACTTTACAACCTAAAACTACCAACAGAACAATTTAATCAAATAGGAATTTATACTATTATGATTAGACCCGCACAAATACGAACAACAATTTTGGATTGTGGGGTCCTTTCCGCTTTACCAAATGTAAAAGGGATTATATTTGATTTGAGCGCAGTACCATCTGAGTACAGAAATAAATTTGTAAATCAGGGATTGGTCGGATATAGAGTAGAGTATTTGAACGATGACGGAACTAAAATTCCTAATTTTTTTAGGATTATAACTTCATCTTTTTTTTGTGAACCTGTTATTCAAAATTTGACTAATACAATTCAAAAAGCAGTAAGATATAGATATACAGATAATAACACTAATTTAATCTTTTGTACACTATCACCCTCTACAGCACCTACTAATAAACCAAACGCAACTCCTTACATAGGTCAACCAGCTCAAAAAGTTATTATAACAAATACGTTTTTCAATCCCGTAACTTTGGATGTGGAAATTGCTGAACACGACTTTTCAACGTTAGCAATCGCTCTATATGGGAACCAAACAAAATCTATTGATGATGGTATTTACACAATTTACGATAACGCAAACAATATTTACAAACAATACAACCTTTACGAAATACGTGACCAATTTAATAACCTTTTGTTCGAAGTAAGACAAGACCGAGGTAATAATATTGATTTTAGTAAAAACTTCACAAGTATAACTGAATAATGGCAACTCAAAAGTTCATTTATCCTCAAGTACCTGCGAGTGGGGCAGGGACATTTTCGGATGATTTAGTTGGTTTCCAATTGGTACAAGGAGGAGGTTTAACTCAAGGTAACTTTGAGTTTGTTGAGGGTACAAGAGAAAAACAAAATAGAACTTTCAATACTGGTATATTTTCTGAACCATACAATTTAGATAATCTCAAAGTTGAAACTATTGAACAATCTAAAGCTATTCTTGAAAACAATTATAAAGTTTATCCAAACTTTGATTTATCACAAATTACTACATTTACACAATTTGGTTCCCTAACAAAAAGAATTTCAACATCAATAGAAAAAATTATTTCTTATTTCCCAGCTGCTCTTGAAATAACGTTTATGGGGCCGAATTATACAACTGGTGTAACGGCAGACAATATAGTATATAATCCGATTACTAATGAAACAACTTTAGAATTGAACATTCCGAACATTAGAAATCCTTTTGAAATTGACTTTTCTGACAATTCTACAAGAAATTTGAGTGTAAGAGAAATTAGTGTTTCTCCTCTGAGAAACCTACCTTTAGAATTTGCAAATTACGCTCTTTTTTTAAATAATATAGGGTATGATTTGGTTTCGATTGTCCCATCTTCATCTTTAACGAGTGGTGTTTTGGTAATTTCTGTAAATGGAGACCCTTTCTCGGGTAATTCTTTTACATATACCGATTTAGTGATTCGTCCAAATGATTTGATTGTTAATAAAGTTTTCAATGAAGATTTCGATGAAGTTGAAAACTTTCTTTTAAATAGAAACATCACACCAATTTATACTTCAACATTCAAAGTACCCAAAGAAACTGAAGATGGAACATATTATATTTTTGACCAAAATATAAATTTCCCGTTATATGGAAATTGGAATATCGATATAATAACCAAATCATTTGAAAATTATCTAACAGAACTTTACGAAATTACTGAACTTTACGATTCATATAAAACAAATCTAATTTCAAGATTTTTAACAACAGGAGCTTTCAAAGATTTTGATACTCCAGACCAAAATGTGGAAAAAGTTCTTCAAATTTATGGAAGAAGTTTTGATGAAACTAAAAAGTTTATAGACGCTTTGGCTTTTATGAATTCAGTTCATTACAATGTTGGAGATGACATACCCTCACAACTTCTCAAAAACTTTGCACAAACCTTGGGTTGGAAAACAAACATTTCACCTATCTCTGAAGATGAATTTTTGAGTTCCATTTTTGGACAAAAAAACGTGTCACAAAGTCAATTTCTTGGAGTTGCCCAACCCACAACACCAGATGAGTTAAATTATCAGTTCTATAGAAATTTGATTTTAAATACGGCATACCTTTTCAAGTCCAAAGGTACAAGAAAATCTGTTGAAAATTTACTCCGACTAATAGGAGCACCTGATGCTTTGGTTGAATTCAATGAAAATGTATATTTGGTAGATTCTAAAATAAATCTTGAACAATTTAACTCTAAATTCCTGTTAATATCAGGGGGGACTTATATTCAAGAAATACCCGTGTTGGAACCGGCCAATACTTTCAAAATACAAGGTAAAATTTACACAGGTTTTACAACACAACTTGAAATTCAGGACTCAAATGTGTCTATTACAGATTATCCAATAGATTCCCAAGGATTTCCATATTCACCTATAGACACTGAAGATTATTTTTTCCAAAAAGGAAGTGGTTGGTTTGAACAAACACCTGAACATAGAGCCCCCGAAATAATTAACTTAAATAATAGTACTTTCACAGGGCTTAGTACTGATTATCAAACCTCTCTTATACCATACACATATGGACAAATATATTTAGACAGATATAGATTTTTCCCATATATGAACCCTTTGGGTTTTACTCTTTTCAGAACACCTGATAACAATAAAAGTTGGGTTGACGATGAGGTAGGTTTACGTAGAAATAATGAGGGTGGATATAATGCATATTATTTTACCTCATCTGAAAAGTTGGTTTTAAATGTTAAAAATATTGAACTGAATATGAATGTTGGTCAAGGTTTAACATATGATGTATGGTATATGTCAAGACAATATGATTATCCGATTCCTAATACAGGTTTAACAAGAGATAATTTAACTTTTTCTGAGTTCTCAGTGTCAAATGGTTATGATTATGGAATAACCTATCCTGAACGAGGATGTTATGATGAAACAATTATAAATCCACAACCAAAAAGAAAAACTTTTTTTGAATTCGCTCAAACGTTTTGGATTAATATGATTAACGTTAGAAACAGATTATATGTAAAAGATGGTAAAACAAGTGGTTATCCAAAATTACAATCAATTTATTGGAAGTACTTAGAATCTTTAGAACTTGTTGGTATACCAAATAACAATTTTACTTATAGGTCTATGATGGAGTATGTTGACGGACTCGGGGATTATTGGATACGTTTAGTTGAACAAATGATACCGGCATCAACAATTTGGATTGGAGGTATTAAATACGAAAATTCAGTATTCCATAGACAAAAATTTATGTGGAGGAGACAAGATGGTTGTCAATTGATACCCATTCCTTGTAAACCTTGTACTTTAGACTCAAGTATATTTCCAATTGATTGTCCTGTGTTTAGCGTTGAATGTCCGATTTATCCTTGGGATGTTAATACAAACATCCAAGATATTGGTTCTTTATTTGGTTATGTATTGAACAATTATTTGTCAACAACAAATTATACATTAAATAGTTGTGACCTATCTACACTACAAAGTGATTGGTATGTTCAATTAGAATTGAACAACGTAATTGTGGAAAAATACCAATTTTTTACAGGTACAGGATATACAACTCCAGGTGTAAGTTATCCTAACGTTTCTAGTTGGGATTTGGCTCTTGTACAATCTTTATCTAATTTACTCGATGATGGTTATGATTATTATTTGACAGACACAGATACGGTAATTCTAATGACAAATAATTGTAATGGAAATAATACAACCAATTTTGAAATAAAAATAGGTATAAACTTTAATTTAATTTGTAGTTAATGTCTTGCGCTTTAGTCCAACCAATCATATCGGTTACTGGTGATTGTTCAAATACTAATTCTGGGTCCTATTTTGTAAATTGGGCAGGTTCGAATGGTTCTGTATTCACAATAACTCCGTTGAACCCCGTTGGTTCACCAATTGTTACTTCTGATTTATTTTTTTCTGCAACAAGTCTATCAGCAGGAACATATTCATATACCCTTACAGACAATTGTTTACCCACAAATAATTCTTTAACATTTAATGTATACATATCGAGTGGAACTTGTTTTTCCTTGAATGAATTTGGAACAACTTGTGGATTAAATAATGGTTCAATAACCGCAACTACTTCAAATTTATATAATCAAGCCTCATTTTCATTGTATGATATAAACGATGTTTATTATACATCAGGTGTCAGCTTCACTAATCAATTTGTTTTTGGTAATCTATCACCTAACACTTATTATGTGATAGGTGATGATGGTGGGGGTTGTACTGGTAGGTCAGAATCTTGTATCGTAAAAAGTTCATCGACTTTGGATTTTGGTTTTTACGTTATTGATAATGGAAGTTGTTCACCACCATCTAATTTAGGGGCCGGTAAAATTTTTATCACAGGTCTCACAGGTAACGCACCATACACATATTTGTGGAGCCCAGGTGGTCAAACTACTTCCTCAATAACAGGATTAACTTCAGGACCATATAATGTTACGGTAACTGATGGACAAGGATGTGTTACTTCAAAAGGGACGATTGTAAATACCGTACCTGCTTTGGCAGTGACAACTATGGTTGTAACTACACCACCAAGTTGTTTTGGTAATAACGGAGAAGTTCAAGTTTCAGTTTCAGGTGGTACCGCACCTTATTTTTATCAAGGTTCAAACGGGTTCACTCAGGTTAGTTTCAGTTCTGTTTATACATTTACAGGACTCAGTGCGGGTTTCTTTTCAGTACAAGTGACAGACGCGGGATTATGTAACACCACACAAAGTATTACAATTCCAAGTCCAAATGGATTTTCTATCACCTCTATCAATGTTTATCCATCGAATTGTTCTGCTTCTGATGGAACAATTGACATTCAACTTTTGGGTGGAACTGGTCCTTACACTTATCAAATTACAAGTGGTAGTTCGACCCTTCAAACAACCACATTCAGTCAAAATTTCACATTTTATCCGTTATCGACAGGTACGTATCCAATATTAATTTCTGCTGGTACTTGTGTGTACACCAATACGTATGTAGTTACAAATGTTTCTCAATTCAATTTATCGGCAACTACAACAGGAACAACTTGTGGTTTAGATGATGGTATAATTGATATTTTTGTTTCAGGGGGTACAGGACTTTACGCTTACGATGTTATCCCTCTGAATAACCAACCATACGCAAATAGTTACCAAAGTGCACCTGTAAGTGCTTTCACAGCAACAAATGTACCTTGTGGACCATACATTGTGAGAGTCACAGACCAAAACTCAAACCCTGCTTGTTATATAGATTATCCCGTAAATGTTGCTTGTTCTAGTAGTGTGAATTTTACTTTAGTTGGTACAAATAGTTATTTAGGTTCAAATGGAACCGCCACAGCTTATATAACAAATGGAACTCCCCCGTTTACTTTAAATTGGAGTTCTAATGTTAATGGACAAACAGGTACAAGCGTTACAAATCTTTCTGCTGGGACTTATAGTTTAACAATTATTGATGCGAGCGGTTGTACCGAAACTAGAAGTGTTATTATACAAGGTTTCGATTTAGTCTCTTCTTATCAAACTTTTACAATTTGTAATGATAATTTGTCGAATTCAAATTCAGTAATACAAAAGGGACCAAGACAGATGTTATTGGAAGGGTTCGCCGATTTGACTTCGGGTGACACTGGTTGTACACTAAATATGTCTGTTTTCGAGGCCGTAGTCGAAGTAGATGGTGTGAGTGTAACACAAAGTTATTATACAGGTTATACTTTGAATGACTATCCAACAATCAATCAATGGGTAGATAAAATCAAAGAAATGTTATTGGATTTCCCTGGTATAGACGCAGTTAATGCAAACTTGATTGGAAATACAATCAAAATTATAAACGATTGTAAAAACCCAATATCTTTAGGTGACAAAAATGTTACGGTAGATTTTAAAATAACTTACGATGTAAGTTGTGTATATTGTTCTTAATTACCAAACGTCTTTACCTTTCATATAACCTAGTACACAACAATATGCATCGGTCATATCAAAATTCTCTTTTTTCAGAGTGTTATTTTTAGTGTAGGACCAAGTTATCTGAGGTTCCAACTTGGCAACTTTTTCCCAAATAATTTGTTTTTTGTCACAATCTTTTGGGAATCCCCCAAATAAAACAAAT
>SXGQ01865832.1_pt1 | contig 18295 bp, 17 predicted proteins | sample 3178371 | NCBI WGS metagenome assembly SXGQ01 (sample SAMN11356859, study PRJNA531348) | freshwater metagenome | isolation source: freshwater sample F1-20 | place: China: Fuxian Lake, Yuxi | collected 2017-12-25 | reverse complement strand
TAGGTCGCCAGTTGCGTGCAAACATACGGACATAATCCAGGATTAAACGAGCTAGTAGGGCAAAGAGAAATAACTGCAGGACGTTAGCAAGTAACGCTCCGATGCTCACTTAAATCAGCTCTGATTAAAGAAACTTGCTTGAGCTGCAGCTGACTTGTCTTCAACATCGATTGAAACATTAGCTGGAGACAAAAGGAAAACCTTCTTTGTCACTCGCTCAATTGTTCCGTGCAAACCAAATGCAAGTCCACTTGCAAAGTCAACTAAGCGCTTGTGCTCTGACTCATCCATATCTGTCAAATTAATGATGACTGGATTGCCTAAGCGAAAGTGCTCACCGATTGTGCGGGCCTCGTTATAAAAACGTGGGTGCAATGTGACGATGCGATCTAGGACTGGTAAATCTAATTGCGGTGCAACTTCTACAGAAGAGGTTGTCACAACTGAAGAGACCGGACGTGGTGAGCGCGGTTTGATTCGCACATCACTTGATGTCGTTGCTGGAGCAGTTGAAGTTGCAATTGGTGTATCGAATTCTGGGTCGTCCATCAAACCTAAGTAGTTCGCGACGCGCTTGAGAGCATTAGCCATAGGTAAACGGTACCTGTAGCCCTAGCGCGAACCCAGGATTTGGCTACCTATTCGAATATGTGTCGCACCATAGGCAATCGCCTCTTTAAAGTCCCCACTCATGCCGGCAGATAATTTATTTGCCCTGGGAAAATCGGCCATAAAAGCCTTGTGGATCGCTGATAATTTTGAAAATGCAACTGTGGGATCAATGCCTGGTGGGGCAACAGCCATCAGGCCTTGAAGTCTGTGGGTGTGCGATTTCTCAATCTCCTTGGCCAGTTCATAGAGCTTTTTCTCACTGACTCCCCCACGTCCCTCTGCACCATCGAGTGAAACCTGACAGAAAATATCGAGAGGATGCGCAGCGTTTTTCTCAATCACTTCAAAATGCCGAATCTCATCCAAAGAGTGAATCACATTGGCCCAAGAGCAAATTGATTTCAGCTTATTACTCTGTATCTGACCCTGAAAATGCCAGGTACCCGGGATTGCAGCTGCCTTTGGCACTGCATCTGAATCTCTATTTTCACCAAAATTACTCACACCTAGTTCCTTCAAAATCTCAATATCACTTGCTGGAAAAGTCTTAGTCACTGCAATAAGTGTTATCTCATTGACTGACCTGCCCGCGCTCTGAGCAGCCTTTGATATCTGCTCACGAACTGTCTCTAAGTTGCCCGCAATCTCACTTCTGCGATCTATAGCCACACCACACCTGCATTTCTACCCGTGATGTTATGGCGTCGATAGGAGAAATACTCATCATTTTCAAAAGCACAGATTGTTGAAGCTTCATAGGTAACACTGTTTGCTACCAAATCTGCAATCAAAGCTCTCGGTAAATCCAGAGCCGGAGTTAAGTTGTTAGTCAGAGATGATGCCGCAGGATGCTTAGCAACCACTTCATCGGCTAACTCGTGTGGAACTTCATAACACCGACCGCAAATTGATGGACCTAACTGCGCATGGATTTGATCAGCGCCTAGTTTTCGCATCGCTTCAACTGCTTTAATCGCCACTGAATTCATTAGCCCGCGCCTGCCAACGTGCACTGCCCCAACAACAGTTGATGATGAGAGTAGAAGCGGTATGCAGTCAGCAACCATCACTGCTAGGGCAATTCCTGGCTCACGAGTAATCAGCGCATCACACCTTGGATCATCAATGAGTGATTTCACCACAACAACTTCATCACCATGAACCTGATTCATAAACTGAATAGGACCAGTTAAATTTGATAAAAGGTCGCGATTGCGGGCAACAGTTTCTGGGCTATCACCCACGTGTTGAGCCAAGTTCAATGACTCATAGGGCGCAAGGCTTGCGCCATTGCGCCTAGTAGTAAAAACGCTAGGCAATTGCCCTTACTTCATGAAGTCTGGAACGTCGATCTCATCCTCGGCTACGAGTTCTTCAAAAGTAACTCGGCGGCGTGGAGTTGACTCAGAATCTAAATCCAAAGCAACGGAGATTGGGTCATTGCTTGGAATTGGATTGGCAACCCCGCCCAAAGTTGCTGCATCAATAACCGGAGTTACAACCTTGCGAGGTTCCCCTCCCTCAAAGCCAGCTGCAACAACAGTGATGCGAACTTCATCACCCAGTGCATCATCAATTGTGGTTCCAAAGATGAACTTGGCATTTGGGTGAACAGCAGATTGAACCAGCTCGCATGCCTCATTGACTTCAAAGAGACCAAGATCTGATCCACCAGAGACTGATAGCAAGACTCCCATAGCTCCATCAATTGATGCTTCAAGAAGTGGTGAAGAGATAGCCAACTCAGCAGCACGTAGTGCGCGATTTTCTCCTCGTGCAGAACCAATTCCCATTAGCGCAGAACCTGCTCCTGACATAACAGCTTTCACATCTGCAAAGTCAAGATTGATTAATCCTGGCTGAGTGATGATCTCTGTTATTCCTTGAACGCCTGAAAGAAGAACTTGATCTGCACTCTTAAAGGCATCTGCCAAAGTGATGGTGCGATCTGAAATCGCAAGAAGACGATCGTTTGGAATAACAATTAACGTATCAACTTCTGTGCGCAGAGCTTCGATACCAACATCTGCTTGTGCTGAGCGAAGTTTTGCCTCAAATGAGAATGGGCGTGTAACAACACCAATAGTTAATGCTCCAATATCTTTCGCAATCTTTGCAACAACTGGGGCTGCGCCAGTTCCAGTTCCACCACCTTCTCCTGCTGTAACAAAAACCATATCTGCACCGCGCAAGATTTCTTCAATGTCATCTGCGTGATCAAGTGCTGCTTCGCGTCCCTTTTCTGGATCCATGCCAGCTCCAAGACCACGTGTTGTTTTTCTACCAATATCCAACTTCACATCTGCATCACTCATCAATAGATGTTGTGCATCTGTGTTAATTGCAATGAACTCAACACCTTTGAGTCCAACATCAATCATGCGATTGATTGCATTAACTCCACCGCCACCAATGCCAACAACCTTGATGACTGCTAAATAATTCTGCGGTGAAGCCACTTGTATCCTCCTTGGGAACCATAAACCTCTACTTGAGCCTTATAATTCAACGTTTTCTATAAGGCGAACGTAAAGTGCGCAAGGCTCTTAATCAAACACCGACATGATTTATTTATTGTGTCGTTTAAAAAACTTTATTTAACGATTGGTGCATGTGGTGCAGAGAGATCCATCCTCTTTAACTGTGCATTTTCTGGTTGTTCCAATAAAGCCTTATAAACCTTTGCTTTTAACTCATTCTCTGTTGCAAATCCCCATCGAACCTCAACCTTTCGGCCCTGCACATCAACGTCCATGACATAAGCCCCTGTGCTTCGAACCTTGAGAATCTCTAGATTCGACCTGATTTCCTGAGGTAACGAGTTCATGAACTCCACAGCCGCCACAGCGATTTCAACAGAGCTAGCCTGAATCTGTGGCAAAGCAGCTGGCAGCTCGCCCTTAAGTGCAAAAACTTTTCCTGAATCATCTATCGCTTGATTATTGAAGATGGCAACTGGGGTTCTTGATGTAATCGCGATCGTAACTTTGCCGGAAATCCAATTTCTACTCACTTGTGCATCTTGCACAAATGCAAACTTTTCATATATTGCTGCAACTGCCCGGGGTTCCACTCGTGCCAGCTTTTCTCCAACCTTAATACTTTGAGGCAATCTTTGATCTATGCCCATTACTTCCACTGAGCTGACAGTGAAGAGAGTTGACCAACCCAGAGCGTAGGAGGCAGCTCCCACAAAGATTGCGGTAGCAAGTGCAATGAGTCGCTTGTTTTTCATTTATCCGAAACGACGGCTCAGACCGTCAACGATGATGGGTGCCAAAGAGCTCACATCTCCTGCGCCTAGAGTGATGATGACATCTTGTGGCTCTGCCGAATCAATCACTGAATCTGTGACCTCGATGAAATTTGGTATGTACTCCCCATGGCTCATCGCATCTGTAATCAAGCGGGATGTAACACCAGCAATTGGTTTTTCACTTGCTGAATAGACCTCAAGAACAATCGCTCGATCTGCCATATCGAGTACTTTGGCGAACTGGGATGAAAAGGCCTTTGTTCGTGAATAGCGATGTGGTTGGAAGATAACGATTAAGCGTCCATCACCTGCAAAGCGACGTGCAGCCTTTAATGTCACATCAATCTCTGTTGGGTGATGTCCATAATCATCTATAACTCGGATGCCATGAACTGTTCCTTTGAGTTCAAAACGTCGTCCCGTGCCCCTAAAGAGCGCCAATCCCGTGAGTAATTCCGGGGCAGCAAAACCAAGATTTAATCCTGTTGCAAGTACTGCAGCGGCATTAAGTAAGTTGTGATGGCCTGGTACTTGAAGTTCAATGAAACCAACGACTTTACCCCGCCAAATGGCACGGGCGCGTGAGCCCATTGCCTCTAACTCAATGGAATCTAATCGCAAATCGCACTCTTCACCGGTTCCATAGGAAATCAGTGCACAGGTTGTAATAGTTGCGGCCAAAGCTTTGGCGCCTTCATCATCTGCGCAGTAAGTAAGGAAGCCTTCTGACTTAATAGTTGCAGCAAAATCTTTAAAGGCTTGAACAACGTCGGCTGGAGTTGCAAAGAAGTCAACGTGATCATGTTCAACATTTGTCACTATTGCGGCATATGGATGATATTCAATAAATGAGCCATCAGATTCATCGGCTTCTGCAACAAAGATTTCACCTGTTCCGCGGTGAGCGTTAGAGCCAGAAGCAGTAATTGTTCCGCCAATTGCAAAAGATGGATCAGCTCCACATGCTTGTAGCGCTACAGCCATCATCGAAGATGTTGTGGTCTTGCCATGAGTACCCGCCACAGCAATACTCTTTGATTCAGACATCAATATTGAGAGTGCGGCAGCGCGCGTGAGAGTCATAAGTTTTAACTCTTGGGCCCGCATAAGTTCTACATTTGAAGTTGAAATTGCAGTTGAGTAAACGACTAAATCAGCGCCATCCACATTAGCGGCGGCATGCGCTGTTGAAATAGTTGCACCGAGTGCCTGCAGAGCTTTAACGACAGAGGAATCTTTAGCATCTGACCCACTGACAGTTATTGCATGAGAGAGTGAAATACGAGCCAATCCGCTCATACCAGCACCACCAATGCCAATAAAGTGAATTCGCTTGCCAATCAGAGATTGCAACGTTGGCTTATTCATCGAGCCTCCAGTGCATGTTGGCCTAAAGCTGCGATTTTTAGGGCTGCATCTGCATCTAGCGTTGAACCTTCAAGGGGTGCTGAGTTACTAGAAGTTAGGAGGGCATCAATATGTGTTTGCAAATAACTGCTTGTGAATTCCTTTTGATCAATAACTTCAGCTCGCCCGTCTGCAACTAAACCACGTGCATTGTGGAACTGTTCTCCGTTTCCAATTGGCAGTGGCACAAAAAGAGCGTAACGGCCAAGGGCCCTAAATTCAGCGCAAGTTACTGCTCCACTGCGCGCAATAATCAGATCAGCAGCTAAATAGGCATCAGCCATCTGGTCCACATATGCCACTGGGCGATAGAGATCAGTAGCTGGTGGCAACACATTTGTGCGACCCACTGAATGCATCACGGCAACGCCTTTATTTGAAAACATCGGCACGCTTTGCTCTATAACTTTATTTATTGCAACTGATCCTTGTGAACCGCCCACGACGAAAACCAAAGGTGTAGCAGGGCTAAAACCCAAACGGTGTTTTGCCTCGGCTCTGGCATTGCGCCAATTTGCGCCAGCACCTTTGAGTGCATCTGCAACATCACTGCGAAGTGGCAAACCCGTAATCAAAGCTTTGCTAAAGATGCCTGCATTAACTCCATGGGCAACTGCTAAATATGGGGTGAAAAGTGCACCTAGTCGATTTGCCCATCCAGGCCTTGCGTTGGCCTCATGAATAATCGTTGGCACACCAAGTATTCGAGCTGCGATATAGGCAGGTGCACTTACATAACCACCAAAGCCCATGAGTAAATCTGCACCTTTCAAGAGGGAATGGCACTCTTTTACTGATACAACTAAGTCAAAGGGAATATGCAACCATGAAGGTGAAGGCTTTCGTGAAATTTTCACCTTTGGAATATTGCGCACATTAAAGCCTGCAGCTGGAATCAAGGTATTTTCTAAACCTTGCGCTGTTCCTAAAAATGTAACTTCATCGTGAGGGTTTTGGCTCCTCCATACCCTTGCCACAGCCAATGCCGGTTCGATATGGCCCGCGGTGCCCCCGCCAGCAAGAACTATCGAAGCCACTTCGGTATTCCTGTTTTTTCCAGTTCTTTATAAATTGCCGGATCTCTACGGGCTGCACCAATAACAAATGCAATTCCCATATACGTAGCAATCAACGCCGAACCTCCATAGGAAAGTAGTGGCAAAGTTACACCCACCACGGGAAGAACGCTGACTGCAGAGCCGATGTTGAGCACAGTTTGAACACCTATCCAGCAACCAATGCCTGAACAGACATAGCGCACCATAGGATCTTGTGTTCGCAATGCAATTTTAAAGATAGAAAATAATAGAGTTGAGAGCATTATCAAAGTTGCGATAGTTCCAAAAAGACCTAACTCTTCACCGATGACAGAGAAAATGAAGTCGGTATGGGCTTCAGGAAGATTCCCCCACTTTTGGCGACTTGCTCCAAGTCCCACACCAAACAAGCCACCACTAGCTAGGCCTAAGAGGCTGTGTGCAGGCTGCCAGCCAACTGATTTGTATTGATCTTCAGCAAATGGATTGAGAAAAACCGAGAATCGCGCAACGCGGTATGGCGCAGAGATAATTAGCGCTGCAATGCCTAAGAATCCAACTGCTGAAATCGTTGCAAAAAGCTTGAGGTGCACTCCAGATACCCACAACATTCCTGCCAAAACAAAGGCAAATACTGAAGCTGTTCCTAAATCTTTTCCAAGAAGAACTAAGAAGATACAGAGTAAGAATGCTGGAGCAATAAGTTTGAGCACATTGGCTTGAATATCTCCTGCGCTCTCGCGTTTGGCCAAAATTGAACCAGCCCACAAAATCATCAAGAACTTGGCGATTTCACTGGGTTGAACATCGACAAAGCTAAGTGAAATCCAGTTGTTATTACCATTCACACTTTTACCAACACCAGGCAATTGCACAATAGCCAGCAATCCCACTGAAGCTAGAACACCAAAACGGGCAAAGAATTTCCAACGAGCCAGAGAAAAGCGTGAGAGCACCCATGCCATAGGAAGTGCTAGAACCAAGAATAAGAGTTGGCGAAAGAGAATTGCCCACGTAGCGCCCTTGTTTTCTAAGGAGTAAATAGAGGAGGCAGAGAAAACCATGATGAGTCCAAAAATGCTCAAGGCCATCGTACTGCCAACTAACATATAATAGAGATTGATGGGGCGTGAGAAAAGCGTGTTTCGCTTTTGTACTTTCATTTGCTCACAACTTTCTTCACTGCTGCAGCAAAGCGATCACCGCGATCGGCATAGGAAATGAATTGATCCATAGAAGCACAAGCCGGTGCTAATAGAACCGTATCCCCTGATCGAGCAAGGCCTAGGGCCACACTCACTACTCTTTCCATTAACTCCTGGGATGAATTAGCATCAACGAGAACACGTGGAACATCTGGGCAGATTTTGATTAGTGCATCTTCAATTAAACCTCTATCAGTGCCAATAAGAATGGCAGCTTTAATTCGCTTGGCTGTTCGCTCAACTAACTCTTCCATCGCAGCACCTTTAGCTAATCCTCCAGCAATCCAAATCACAGACTCATGCGAAAGAAGTGATGCAGTTGCCGCATGGGGATTTGTAGCCTTGGAATCATCGACCCAGTTGATTGAATCAGCCGTATGCACCGTTTCAATGCGGTGACGCCCTGGTCTAAAGGCCTTGATTGCGCTTCGAATATCTTCATGAGAAACACCAACGGTTCTGGCAAGTGCAGCTGCGGCTAAAGTATTGGAAACATTGTGTGGGATTGTTGGTTTTACTTCAGCTAACTCAGCAAACATTGATGCTTCTTGGGGATCTTGCACAAATGCTCGATCGACCAGTAGCTCTTCCACTAAACCAATCTCACCTGGTGCTGGGGTATCTAAGCTATAAAAAACTCTGCGGCCCTGCCAATGGCTTGAGCGCTTGACGATTTCACCGTCACTTGCATTCAAAATTGCTGTTGGTGTTCGATCAAGAATTGTCAGTTTTGCATTTGCGTAGGCATCAAAGCTCCCATGCCAATCGATGTGATCATCGGCAATATTGAGAATTGCACATGCAACAAATTGTGCCTGCTTAGACCAGTGCAACTGAAAAGAGGAGAGCTCAAGAACAAGCACTTCAAAAGCATCACTGCAATCAACTACTTCAATAACGGTTTCACCAACGTTGCCACACGCAGTTGCCTTGAGCCCACCGCTTTTTAGCATTGCCGCAACCATTTCAACCGTAGTTGTCTTTCCATTGGTACCAGTTATTGCAAGCCACTTTTGCCCTGGTGCTATCTCACTCTTAATCTGCCAAGCCAAATCAACTTCATTGAGCAGAGTTAGTTTTGCCTTAATTGCAGCGACTACCAATGGGTGATCTTGTCGCCAGCCTGGTGAAACAACTACTGAATCAAAATCCTTCACGACTACTTTTTTAGCATCAATTACTGTGTGTTCAGATTTAGCTGCTGGGTTGTCATCAGTAATGCTTACGACAGCGCCTCTTTTTAAAAGTGATCGGGCAACAGCATTACCCGTAACACCTGCGCCAAGAATAAGAATTCTCTGACCATTAAAAGAAAGTGGCATGGTTATTACTTAGCTACCCACTGTGCATAAAACAGACCTAGGCCACCAGCAACACTGAGTCCAGCAATAATCCAAAAGCGAATAACAACGGTTATCTCAGCCCAACCTTTTAACTCAAAGTGATGGTGAAGTGGTGCCATGCGAAAAATACGCTTGCCACCACTCATCTTGAAGTAGAGAGTCTGAATTACTACTGACATTGTGACAATAACAAATAAGCCGCCAAGTGGAATCAAAAGCAGTTCTACTCGAAGCGTTGTTGCAAAGCCTGCAATAGCTGCCCCAAGGGCTAGTGACCCGGTGTCTCCCATAATGATTTTGGCAGGTGCTGTGTTCCACCAAAGAAAACCTGTGCAGCCTCCAGCAAATGCTGCAGCTAGAACAGCAAGGTCAAGTGGGTCTCGAACTTGGTAACAGTTAGTTGTAGCTATCGCATCGATTGAGCAACTTTGACCAAACTCCCACACACCGATTAAAACAAAAGCCAGAAAAGTCATGATGGTTGCACCTGTTGCTAAACCATCAAGACCATCAGTCAAATTCACACCATTACTTGCCGACATCACCATCAGGATGACAAAGGCAATAACTAAGCCAGTGCCTAAGTAGATTGATGTTTCTCTAACAGTTGATAGGTACTGCGAAATTGGAGTGAGATTGTATTGATCAGCAAATTGCAGACCTGCATAACCAAAGACGCCAGCAAATGATGCCTGGGCTAGAAGTTTGTAACGTCCCTTAAGTCCACGAGAGTTTTGACGTGAAACTTTGAGCCAATCATCAAGAAAGCCAACAAAACCTAAACCAACAACCAAGCCAATAACTAATAGGGCCGAGGCCGTCGTTGGCGTACCAGTGAGAAGGTGTGCCATGAGATAACCAAAAATTGCTGCAAGAATAAAAATGATGCCGCCCATAGTTGGTGTTCCATGCTTTGTTTTATGTGTTGATGGCCCATCATCTCGAATGATTTGACCGTAGCCACGTGCTGCAAGAATTCGAATTAATACCTTTGTACCAAAGAGGGCAAAGGCGAGAGCGAAGGCTCCAGCGATAAGAATCTGTCTCATGAATCGACCCCACTCTTTTCTTTCCAGGCACGTTCTAGTGATTCTGCGAGAACTTCAAAACCTTGCGAACGAGATGCTTTCACCAGAACAACATCACCAGGTGCGAAGTACTCCACTAAATCAAGAGCTGCTTCAATGCTTGAACGGTGGTGAACAACCATCGCACCAACTGGATCTCCGTATTCAGGAGCATTGATTTCAACTAAATGATCAATTCCTAATTCAACCGCAAGGGCCCCAATTGCAGAGCTTTGTGGCCCCTGTGTCTGGCCAAGTTCATTCATCTTTCCAACAAATGCCCATGCAGAACCCCCACGCTCTTGGGCAAAGAGTACGAGTGCGCGCATTGCAGCACTCATCGATTCTGGGTTGGCGTTATAGGCATCGTTAATGATGAGTAAGTCAGCGCTTTCATGGAGTTCCATGCGCCACTTACTAGATATTTCAGCTGTAGATAAAGAACTAGCAATCAATTCCAACGGCAGTGCTAGTGCAGTTCCCACCGCAGCAACTGCCAGTGCATTTGCTACCTGATGGGCTCCCACTGCGCGCATTCCCACAGCATCTCGTCCCGCTGGAGTTACTAAGTCAAAGTGTGGTCGTCCCTCGCGCATTTCAACATCAGCTGCACGCACTTGAATATCTGCTTTTTCACCAAAGAAAATTACTTGGCCCTGATGCAAGGAGGCCATCTTGGGTGTGAATTCATCATATGTTCCAAGGATTGCAATGCCATCTTTATCAAGTGATGCAATCAGCTCACCTTTTGTCTGTGCAATTACTTCACGAGAACCAAACTCACCAATGTGGGCTGTTCCAACGGTGAGGACAACACCAATATTTGGTTTTGCAATCTCACACAGACGGGCAATATCGCCCAAATGTCGCGCACCCATTTCAAGGATACAAAAACGAGTACGATCATCACATTGCAGCAAAGTTATTGGTAGTCCTAAATCATTATTAAATGATCCTGCAGGTGCAACGGTCGGACCTACAGCGCCCAACATATGTGTCAACAAATCTTTAGTGCTTGTCTTTCCTTGCGATCCTGTGATTCCAATGACAACTAATTTGTCTAAACGCCTTCTCACAAAAGCTGCCAGGATAGATAAGGCTTCAAGAACATCTTTCACAACAATGCATGGACCATCTATACGCTTCGATGTAAGAGAGAACATCGAACCATTTCGGTATGCATCGGCTGCAAACTCATGCCCATCGGCGTTCTCACCTTTAAGGGCTAAAAAGAAACATCCAGGTGTTGCTAAACGAGAATCAAATACCGGTGCCTTTGAAATTAGCAAATCCCTATCGCACAAAAGCTCTCCACCAACTAATAGGGCAATCTCACCAGCAGTTAAAGTGATCATTTCTTATCTTCAATCGCTTTAGCTAATTCAATGCGATCATCAAATTCATAAACTTTTCCATTAATCTCTTGACCTTTTTCGTGACCCTTACCTAAAACCATCACAACATCTCCGGCTTGGGCCAGATTTACCGCTGCACGAATAGCTTGGGCTCTATCAACAATTACTTCACTAGGTGGCACCACATCTATATCTAAAACCATCTGAACCAGAATCTCTTCAGCTTTCTCAGAACGTGGGTTATCACTGGTGTAGATAGCAATGTCAGCGCCATCGTGAATTGCTTGTCCCATTAAGGTGCGCTTTGTTTTATCTCTGTCTCCCCCACAACCAAGCACGGCAATTACTTTTCCATCAGTAATCTCTGCTGCTGCTTCTAATACTCGTTTCACCGCATCTGGTGAATGTGCATAATCAACAAGTGCTGTGAAGTTCTGTCCAAGGCGCACAGCCTCAAGACGCCCAGCAGCACCGGTGAGTATTGGTATAGTTGCAGCGATATCAATCGGATCAATTCCACTTTCTACTGCAATGGCAACTGCCATCAATAGATTGTCGTAATTAAATCCACCATGCAAAGCAGTTTTAGCTTCAATAAGAATTCCGCCGCCTCCACGGATGGAGACTGAAGCACCAACATAATCAGAGGCAATCGATGCATAGTGCCAGGTGGCACTCGTATCTAGTCTAGATAAAGTAACCACAGGTAGCTCTGTTTGTGCCGCTAATCGCTTTCCATAAGGATCATCAAGATTAATGACTGCTAGATCTGCATATTCAAAAGTAAATAGCTTTGCTTTGGCCGCAAAGTAATCTTCCATATCTTCATGAAAATCTAGATGGTCTTGTGAAAGATTGGTAAATCCGACAACCGCAAAGTGACTGCCACGAATTCGCTCTAATGTTATTGCATGGCTTGAAACTTCCATAATCAGATTGCGCATATGGCGCTCACGCATCACCGCAGATAGCGCCTGCAAATCAGGGCTTTCAGGGGTAGTTCGCTCACTAGCAATGCTCTCAACTCCAATACGCGTTTCAACGGTTCCGATTAACCCGCTATCTCTGCCAGCTGCGCACATGATTTGATGAAGCAATGTTGTTACTGTGGTTTTGCCATTAGTTCCTGTAACACCAACGCTATAGAGATCTCGCATCGGTTCTGAGTAAAACCAGGCACTTGCAATTCCAGCAGCTCTTCGAGGATTTGTGGAAACAAGCACTGGAACACCCTTTACTTCTTTAGCACCGATGGCATCAGTAAGAACTGCAACCGCTCCCCGTGAAATAGCATCGGAGGCAAATTGCGCTCCATGCACCTTTTGACCAGGCAGAGCAATAAAGAGATCTCCAGGTAAAACTGAATCACTAGCTTGGGAAATTCCGCCCACTTCAATACTTTCTAACTCTTTAGAAGTTGATTCGGCCCCAACTATGGCGCATAGCGCAGAGAGCTTTTTCTGGTGGCTAGTTATTGGCCGTTGCATCCTGAGCCTTCTTTGCAGCTAACTCTTTTTTATCCAAAGGGACTGGTTCAAATTTTGTGCCGGTGGGTGCAATATGGCGAGACTGTAAAACAAATGACATTACTTTCTTAAATACAGGCCCACCTAGAACACCGCCCCAGTGCATCCCTTTTGGATCTTGAATAGTCACGCTGATGACATATGCAGGTTTATCTGCAGGAGCAAAACCGATAAATGAAGCGGTGTATCCGCGATAGCAACCGCATGTGTCATCAATGCGCTGGGCTGTACCAGTCTTACCTGCCACGCGATAACCAGGGATTGCTGCACTCGGAGCAGTTCCATTTCCAGATACAACACTCTCCATCATCAAGCGCATAGCTTTTGCAGTCTCTGAACTAACTACACGCTGACTCGTGCGCCCTGGTGCAGGTGTGAAGTTTCCACTTGCATCACGAGTTCCTGCAATTACAGTCGGTGAAACTCGAACACCGTCATTGGCAATAGTTGCAAAAATACTTGTCGCTTGCATGGCCGTCAGTGAATAGCCCTGGCCAAAAGCCATAGTTGGCGCTGAAGTTCCTGACCAATCCGCAACCTTTGGAAGGATTCCTCGAGATTCACCAGGTAGTCCTGAACCAGTCTTTGAACCCACACCGAATCTAGTTAAATACTCATAAAACTTATCGTTAGAAAGCAACTCACCAATTTGAATAGATCCAGTATTACTTGAAACAGCCAACACTCCAGCAGTTGTTAAGTACTGAGTTGGATGCTTATCGTGATCATGGAAAACCTTAGTCGAGCGCTTAAGTGCATACGGCACTGTAATGACTGTCTCTGGAGTTACTTTCTTCTCTTCAATGGCTGCGGCCAAAGTCATAACTTTGCCAGTCGAGCCTGGTTCATAGACATCTTGCACTGAGGGATTGCGCATCGCTACGAGTGCCACTTTTGAAGTGTTATTAGGATTAAAGGTTGGGGCAGTGGCATGAGCCAGGATTTCACCTGTCTTTGGATCCATCACTATTACAGTGCCACTAAGAGCATTTGAAGATTTAACGGCATCAGAGATAGCTTGTGATGCAACCCATTGAATATCGCGATCAACAGTTAAGCGAACGGTTGTGCCCGTTTGTGCTGGAATGATTTCAGATTGAGAACCTGGGATTTCTGCCCCATATCCATTGGCAAAAGAATACTTGCCATCAATTCCTGAAATCGTTGAATTCATACTTGATTCAAGTCCGGTTGCGCCTTTGCCATCACGATTAACAAAGCCCACTAATGAAGCAATCAATGAACCAGATGGATACTCACGGATGTAACCGCGCTCAGGGAAGAAGCCAATAATTCGATCTGGACTCATTGCTGGATACTGAGAGTTAAATTCTGAGATTGATTTAGTGAGTTTCTGCCATAGCGCTGGCTTGGCATTTTGATAGACCATGTTCCATTTGCGCTTACCAGTGATGCTGGCTTGAACTTGGGCAACCGGTAAATCAAGAATCGGTGCGATGAAGTTAGCCACTCGTGCCGGGTTTGTAATCTGAGTTTGATCAACCACAATGCTGGTTGCAGCAACGCTTCTGGCAAATGCGATTCCGTTGATATCTGTTATTTCACCACGAGGAGCTGGAAGAGATTTTGTATTTTCCATTTCATTCACAGCACGCATGCGGTAATCCCCTGCCTGCACTGCCTGCACCTGAACTAGGCGCAAACCAAATACGAACATTGCTAATGCCAATAAAAAGATTAGCGCTCTAATTCGGTTATGAGCTAATGAAAAATTACCCATTGTCCACACTCTCTGCTGGTTTTACTGGTGGATTAAGGCTCAAGAACGTTGGGGTTTCAGATGGCTTCATGCCTAGGGCAGTTGCTGCCTTTGCCAAGTTCTCAGGTGCTGCGATTGCATCAATTTGACGATTGATTGCCTCACGTTGATCACTGACCATCTTTGCCTCAAGCTTTAAATTACTAAGCGTGAAAGCATCTTGTGCGAGTAATGTATTGATGAAGAGAAGGAACATCAAAGCAAGAACGCCTACGACAGATACAAACTTGGCAAAATACTTACGATTTTCTTGACTTTGTTCTGAAACATCAGGAACTAGTTTGAGTGCAACTTCTGCAGTCTTAGTTGCGATGATTTCACGTGAGCGCGTGATTGCTGGAGCAAACGCTGTCATTGCCATTATGCCGCCACCCTTTCAATTGCACGCAGACGAACAGATGCTGAGCGCGGGTTTTCATTGAGTTCTTCTTCTGTTGCAACTTCACTGCCACGAATTACAAGTGAGAACTTGGCAGCAAATTCAGGTAGATCAAATGGCAGACCACGTGGTGTGCCAGAGGTTGTCGATGCAACGAATAACTCTTTAACAATGCGATCTTCAAGGGATTGAAATGACATCACAACTAAACGAGCACCAATATCGAGTAGGCCCATAGCTGCAGGCAGAGCGCGAGTAATCGCACCCAACTCATCATTGGTTTCGATGCGAAGTGCTTGGAAAGTTCGCTTGGCAGGGTTTCCACCTGTGCGACGAGTTGCCGCTGGAATCGCCTCTTTAATCAGATCAGCTAGCTGTGAAGTTGAATTAAGCGGTGCAATGGCACGGGCTTTAACGATTCTCTCCACCACTCTGGTTGCGAACTTTTCTTCGCCATATGTACGCAAAATCTTCACTAACTGGCCTGGCTCATACGAGTTAACAATCTCGGCAGCAGTCAGTGATTGGCTGCGATCCATACGCATATCTAGTGGTGCATCCTGTGAGTAGGAGAAGCCTCGCTCGCTTTGATCCAGCTGCATGGATGAGACTCCTAAATCAAAGAGGGCACCATCTATTTTTGTGAATCCGTGGGATGCCACAACTTCGCTAATCTGATCAAAGGTTGCATGGGATGTGCGAAGGCGATTGGCAAAAGGAGCAAGACGACTAGTTGCACTAGCCAGGGCATCTGCATCACGATCAATGCCAATAACAGTTAAGTGAGGAAACTTAGTGAGTAGGGCCTCGGTGTGACCACCGGCGCCAAGAGTTGCATCAACAACAACTGGATGAGTACTACTTTGAATTGCTGGGGTTAGTAAATCAATGCAACGATTTAACATCACAGATACATGTGCAACGTTGTTATTCACCCTCTCCCCCTTTCAACTCATACGTAACTTTTTTTCATTTCTTGCTAATTACTGCAGTGCTCTCATCTCTGGTCACCGCCGGCCGACGGATCTGTTTGATAGCGGCGCCGGGGAAGGGGCGCCGTTATTTTCGAAGGGTCGGCGGTGGCCACAAATGAGAGAGTTAGAACAGGCCTGGGAATACCTCCTCTGAAACATCAGCAAATCCCTTTTCGCGATCTGCTAGATATTCATTCCAAGAAGTTGCATCCCAAATTTCAACGCGAGTGTTTGCACCAATAACAACGCAATCTTTTTCAAGTCCTGCATATGTGCGAAGCCCTTGAGGAATAGTTACGCGACCTTGACGATCAGGAATTTCATCGTGTGCACCTGCAAACATCACACGCATGTAATCGCGAGCTGATTTAGCAGTGACTGGCGCTTGTTTTAGCGTCTCTGTAATAACTGAAAACTCTGCTGATGGAAAAACATAAAGACAACGTTCTTGTCCTTTAGTAATTACTAAACCTGAAGAGAGTTCTTCGCGAAATTTCGCGGGCAAAATTAAACGGCCCTTGTCATCAAGGCGTGGCTCGTGGGTGCCTAGAAACATTTTTAGCGCCCCCTTCCCCAGGTTCGCTGCGCTTACTCACCACGCTTAATTCCCCACTTTACTCCACTTTCCTCCTTTTTCAACCACCTTTCGCCACTATTTACCCTTCCCCGCCCCACCCCTCCCCACCTGTTTTTAGGCATGAAAAAAGGGCCCCGCAGGAGCCCTTGGATAAAAAGAAGCGCTTATTTAGTCAGTGGCACCGTTATTGCGCTCATCCCAGCGTTGTTCAAGGCGAGCGCTGATCGAAGATGAACCTTTGCGCTTTGGCAATGACGGACGCCCAATAGATGAGATAGCTGTGATTACCCCGCCCAAAGCGATGATGAAGCCCAGTACACCCACAGGCGTTGTCTTTGAAATCAGACCAGTAAAGAGGACCAGAATTCCAAGGCCGACAAGGCCAAGGCCCAGGAGAATGCGGTTTTTGCCAAGGGGCTTAACCTCACCAGAAAGGGCTGAAACTAGACGTGGATCCTCCGTCATTAGCGCAGCTTCCATCTCCTGGAGCATTCGCTTCTCATGATCAGATAAGGCCATGGCTCAACAATAGAACACCTTCGGGCTTTGTGGCTACTTAAAAGCTAATCCTCATCATCTTCACTTGCACTTATCAGCCGGGCTGGGCGCACAGAGCCCTTACCAAAGCGTGCCCGGGCTTGATCTATGGCCCCTTCGGCTTGGCGCCAGCCAACTTCGCGCTCGCCCAGCATCATTTGGTGTGGTGCTCCCTGACTTAAGTTCTCTAGGGAGACCCCCACAAGGCGCAATCGGGCACGCTCAATACGTAGTGCTTGGTAGAGCCCCTTCACTACTTCATAGACATCATGAGTGCTATCAATTGGAAGCGGCAAAGTCTTACTGCGATTAATCGTTGAGAAATCAGCAAAGCGCACTTTGATACTTATTGTCTTTGCAAATAAATCACGATCGCGCAATCTGGCAGTTGCTCTCTCAGTTAATCGCAATAACTCAGTCAATATCTCCTCTGGATTATCTAGATCCTGTGCGAAAGTCTCTGCCGCACTGATACTGCGATCTGGTTCCTCTGGTGTGACATCTCGGTAATCACGGCCCCATGCAAGTTCATATAAAGATGCACCGTTGGCTTCACCGAGTGCTCTAATGAGTGTGGCCCGCGGCAGCTTTGCAATATCTTCAATTGTTCGAAGCCCTAATCGCTCTAGAACTTCTGCCGTCTTTGGTCCCACTCCCCACATCGCTTGAATAGGAAGTGGATGTAAAAAGGTGAGAATACGATCAGAAGTTATTTCTAACATTCCATTAGGTTTGCAGTTGGCCGATGCTAACTTTGCAATAAACTTAGAAGGTGCGATTCCAACTGAGCAGGTAATGCCCTCTTGCTCCTCTACTTTTTTGCGAATAGCAACTGCGATTTCTCGGCCCGTACCCAGCAACTTCTTGGCACCTGTCACATCAAGAAATGCTTCATCAACTGAGACTGGCTCAACATAAGGAGTGAAGCTTTCAAAGATCTCCATGATGTGGCCAGAGACTTCCTGATAGCGGGCCATATCAACGGGTAAGAAGATCGCATGTGGTGCTAAACGCCGTGCTTGTCCCACTGGCATGGCAGAGTGAATTCCGAATTTGCGAGCTTCATAATTTGCTGCAGAAACTACGCCACGTGTTCCCATTCCGATAACAACAGCTTTACCTTTTAGTTCGGGGTTATCTTTTTCGGCAACCGATGCAAAGAAGGCATCCATATCGACATGCAGAATCGTTGCCTGGGTTGGCTTTTCATCCGTTGTCATATTGCGAGCGTACTTTGTTT
>SXGQ01414358.1_pt1 | contig 18300 bp, 15 predicted proteins | sample 3178371 | NCBI WGS metagenome assembly SXGQ01 (sample SAMN11356859, study PRJNA531348) | freshwater metagenome | isolation source: freshwater sample F1-20 | place: China: Fuxian Lake, Yuxi | collected 2017-12-25 | reverse complement strand
GTTCCTGAAGAACCTGAACTTCCGCTTGTTCCGCTTGAACCACTTGTTCCGCTTGAACCTGATGTTCCTGAAGAACCTGAGCTACCACTAGTTCCTGAAGAACCACTTGAACCTGATGTTCCACTAGTTCCGTCTGTTCCTGAAGTTCCACTAGATCCACTTGTTCCACTAAAACCTGAGCTTCCACTTGTTCCACTAGATCCACTTGTTCCACTAAAACCTGAGCTTCCACTTGTCCCTGAAGATCCACTAGTTCCTGAAGTATTTCCTGATCCGCTTCCTTGTGCTGGATATAAATATGAACCTACATAGTCGCTTATCTTAATATAAACTGGGATAGGATTTATTAGAGGCTTAATATTAGTAACATAGGATGGTGTAGCTGTATTATCAAAATATAGAACATCCCCTATACTACCAGGGAGAGCAAAAGTGGTCGTGACTATTCTTCCAAAAGGTCTGACGTTTATATTACCAGTTTCTGGCTCATCTATAGATGTTATAACCCCAAATGCTTTTTCCACCTCAGTTAAGGTAGACGTGTCTACTGTGTCAAATACCCCATAAGTGTCCAAATAAACTACTTGCCCTACACTGAATACAGAATATGTTGGGTTAGGTGAATATACGTTCGTATAGCTAGCTTTAACGACGTTTCTAAATTGAAATCTACCTAAAGCATCGTCTATCCAATATCCATTTTCGTCTAAGTTTGGTGCCAGCGCAGTTGCTATTAATGCAGTTACAGGAGCACCATCTTCTGACACCTTGAATGTTATTCCATTGATTCCTTCTGTCGGATAGTTATTACCGGATACAGTGTAATCGCTTACTAAATTATAAAGGTCTATGTCCTTTAAAACTACATCTACTTCCAGATTGTTAACTACTGTAATGCTAGTTATTAGAAAGGCATTACCGTTTGGCTGTAATAGCCACATGTCATCTACAAGATCGTTAGCATCAAACGTAAAATTAGGCTCTTGTGAAGTTGGGATAGCTATTAGATTTAACGTACAATTAAAGCTGGAAGGAAATCCGTTCCAAACGCTAGATGGATTATTATAGTAACTATTAACCGTAACCGAGCCAGCTTCAACACTAGCAATCATTGTTACGGGTAATCCTGATATCTGAGCCATCTATTTTATATTGTTTTTTCGTTAGTATTTATTCCTTAAATATTTTCTCGTGTCCCGAATTAGATGAAAATATTATTGGTTGGGAAGTTCCAAGTTATATAGGCATAAGTCCCGCTTCCTCCTAGGTTAGTTAGATTGATACCATAGATTATAAATGAATTATTATCTTGAAAAACATAATTACCTGCTCTAGATCCTGTTATAGTTCTAGAGATATATTTTTCAGCAGCCTGTGCATGAGTTTGTATATCTAAAGCTGGAACTCCTAGTGAATGGGCTATTGTTATTTGGGTTCCGCTGTTTCTTGTGAAAAGCCATCCTCCTACACCAGATGAAATTGGGTTTCCTGAAGCGTCGTTTGCTGCTGGAAAAGGGCTGAGTGCATCAACGTTACCTGAACCATCGAACTGTACTTTTAACACATATTTGGCAATAGGTCCTGCTGGTCCAGTAACTCCAGTGGGTCCGGTAGCCCCTGCTCCAGTAGCTCCTGTTAATCCAGTAGCTCCTGTTAATCCAGTAGCTCCGGTAACTCCAGTTGGTCCAGTAGCTCCTGTTGATCCAGTAGGTCCAGTAACCCCAGTAGGTCCCGTAACCCCAGTAGGTCCCGAAGGGCCAGAAGGACCTGTAGCTCCCGTAGGTCCAGTAAAAGCTATTTGAGAAACCGAAAGAATAATGGAGGGGGTTAAAGGAGGTTGAGGTGACCCTAAAGCTACGCTATTTAAAGAAACTGTGGATTCCGTAGAACTCCAATATATTTCTATATAATCGTTCTGATCGAGGTCCATTACAAAATTACCAGTAAAAGTGTTAGCTATTCCATTCGTTACGGGGACTCTTGAATTGCTACCTGCTACGTTGGTACCATTTTTTGCAAGCCACACATCAACAGTTGACGACGAACTCGTATCGCATTGTATAGTGTACTCTATGCTGTATGTTCCAGTTACGCTTACTGTTGCTTCAGTATTGGAAGCCATAGTAACACCATAGTTGTTTGGATCACTATTGTTAAATGTTGCGGTGTTTACTGATAGTGAATTAGTTTGATCTGAACTAGACCAGAATCTACCCCATACTGCAATATTACCCCCCGGGCCAGTTGCTCCAGTTACCCCTGATGTACCCTCTAGTGAGAATATACTAAACCCGGTATCACTGTTAGTTACGTCTACCGTACCAATACCACCAGCTTGGTAAGAAACCTTAACCCAATATTCGTCCCCTGCATTTGCATCTATTATACCAGTTACTGTTACTAGATCATAAGGTATATTGTTACTTCCTGTAACATCTTCTAGCGTGGTAAATCCTCTGAAGTTAGTTATTTCAACGGGAGACGTTGTTCCTCTCCAGAGACTTGTAGATATAAAGCTATCTCCACCCGTAGCAGCGTGTTCTAATCCAATTTTATAACTAAGAAAGTATTGCCCATCTACTAAAGTTTCTATATATGTTCCAGTAACACTAGAGCTTACAAAATCTTCAGTTGAAAATATATTTGTATCAATAAGATTTGTTGTGTCAAATCTTATTGGTATTACTGATCCAGAAGTTAATGATTGTGCAGTACTAAATTTACTCAGGTCTGCATAACCTAATGGCGCAGGATCTCCGGTAGCTCCAGTAACTCCGGTAGCTCCAGTAGCTCCAACTACACCGGTACTTCCTGTAGCTCCAGTAGGTCCGGTTTCTCCAGTAGGTCCGGTCTCTCCTGTAGCACCTGTAGTACCTGTAGTACCTTTTATATTATACTGAAGTGTCCATACACCTCCAGATTTTTCATATACATCGCCGTTATTTCCGTCTAAATATAAATCCCCTTCATTTCCTAGACCTATACTTGGCTCTCCAGATCCAACGTGCCAATTTGCTCCTGTCCCTCCAGTAGCACCTGTTGTTCCTGTAGCGCCGGTAGGTCCGGTAGCACCGGTAGCACCATTGGAACCTGCTGATCCAGCAGACCCAGTAGCCCCAGTAGGACCGGTAGCTCCAGTAACGCCTTGAGCTCCTGGGGATCCTTTTGCCCCATTAGGTCCGGTAGGTCCGGTAGGTCCTGTATCACCTGTAGGTCCAGGAACGGTAGATACTGCACCAGTAGCACCAGTAGCACCAGTAGATCCTATTCCAGTTGCCCCTGTTTCTCCGGTTACGCCAGTTGCTCCAGTTGCTCCTGTAGCACCACTTGTTCCTGTTGGTCCCCCACCAGGTCCTGTAGGTCCAGTAACTCCCCGAGATCCTATTATTGAAGTCCAGGCGCCAGTTCCGTTAATTCCCCCTGTCATTGAACCTGAAGTGTCACTTACTGGTATAGTACCAGACACTGTCACAGTGTGCCCGTTTGCAGTTGCTCCTAGACCAGGTACAGCCTTTATTGTTACAGTGTTTAATGAATATTCTGCTAAACAAGGACCAGATGGGTTTAATGCTATATCATCTACAATAGATTGGGCAGTTAATGTGTTGTTAATATTCCAAGAAGCTTGACCTGCGGTTACCCCATTATATAAGACTGCTATTGTTTGCCCGTTTGCTCCAGTCGCTCCTACATCAAAAGAAAAAGAAGCTTGTACTTCTCCAAAACTAAGAAATGCTTCATAATCCCCTCCAATAAATCTTATTTGTCCAGGAATGCCTGGCTTTAAAGATTCATCGGTATATGTTCTATCTAATATTAATCTTAGTCTTCCTCCGGTATTAGAAGAGCCTATTAAAATATTTCCGCCTGCAAAAATGTCGTTAGTTGTACTTAATACATTTGCTGTTATCTCCCCGTTACTTCCCCTTAATTGAATAAAAGGCAATCTTAAAATATCTGCTGTAATAACACCAGTAGTAATTTTACCAGTAGGAAAGTTTAAGGTTTTATTTCGTATAGAAATACCAAAAGCTTTGTTAATCAGGAGTATAGCTTCCCGTAACTGAGAAAAATTAGCATTGGTAATCGAATTATTAGCCCCTATAGTATTAAAAGCCAACAGCTGTTTTATTGTAATCTGATTAAGTTCCTTCATCCCGGAATATTATGTTTATAATATATATCCGGAATTTAAATATCAATCTAACTTATCAGCGTTTCGATCTCCTTGTAAAAAGTATTAAATTTAGTAGGGAAAAAATTCTTCAGTTCCTCTATTTCCCTGTTTGATAGATCGTATTTTTCTTTGATGAAGTTTATAACATCTTCTCTATACTCTTTTTTCTCTTTTTCTTTTTCCTTCTTTACTGTTTTTGTCCATATCCAAGAAGGAACACTTTTATTATGATGTCTTACAAATATCTTCCAGAAATCTATAACTTTTTCCCCTTGTATTTTTATATTATTAAAGGAGTTGGCTTGTAAGGGATAAGCAATAGAACATATCCTATTTACCATAAATAAATTTCTAGCTTTATCTCTGTCATTTATTTTATCCCAGGATTTGGAATAAAAAGATTTTATTATGTTGAAAGGATTATTCATCAATTGAATAATTCAAAAGGATCAAATCCCTTAGGCGGAGTTGATTCCTTAGTCCAAGGTGATTTTTCTATCATTTCTTTTTTATCCATTATAAGCGGTAATTTTTCTTTAGATTCTAGTTCGCTTATATGATTCTTTAATCCTTCTACCATATTTCTTGGTAAAGTTCTATAATTCAACCAAACTAATCTAGCATTCTCTTCATAGAAATTTTTGAATTTCTCTCTGTTCCCGTTATTGTCAGTCTGTGATATTAATCTAAGGGATAATCCTGATATCCACCCAAGGAAGTCGTCATTGTCCCATAGATCTTCCATATCAAAAGATACCCATTCGGATTCTTTATAAAGCTCCCATATTTTATTAGCCTTACCTTCTGCTATATTTGAATTTTTTCCGTTTTTGGTTTGGTGTGGGAAAACACCGGGCACATCATCCTTTTTATCTCCCATTAAGATTTTTTTGAAAATATATTCCTTGGTATCAATTCTTTCTAATGTGCAAGAAGAAAGCAGTTTTTCCATTTTGGAAGTGTTTGATCCTGAAGTTGGATTAACATCAAATATTGTAGTTTCTTCTTCCGATTCTGTTTTCCAATTTTCAGAAACTATTAATTTGTTATTTTTTGAGTTACTATTCCATATTCCAACCCAAGATATATCATCATATTTAACAAGTTGGTGCATGTCTTTGTCTCCACTTATTACTATAACAGACTCGCCATTATTTGAAAGATGATCGCACCAAGCCCATATTAAATCGTCGCCTTCTGCTCCTTGATATGAACTATAAATAAATCCATTTTGTTCTAGGTATTCTGAAAATTCATCCATGATTTTAAAGAATGAACCCCAATCTACGCCTTCTCCTTTTATTCTACTTTCTTTATATACGCTTCTTGTGATTTTATAATCTTTTCTCCAAGATCTAGAATCTTTACAAAATATCACCTGTTTTATATCAGGTATTTGTTTTAAAGCATAACAAAGATCTGTTATTACTTTTCTTACAAACATGTTTCTTTCCGCTTCTGAAGACAAAACATCCCCAGGATTTTTTGAGCCGAACCCAGAAAATATTCCGAATGTCTTATGAAACATGTAATTTCCGTCTATGCAAACTGTTACCATTAAAAATTTTCGTTAGTTATCATTATATCATAGTCAGAAAATTGAAAAAAATCCTTCCCATCTGCAATTAATCTTCTTTCCACGCTATCAGCATCATTTCTGCTTTCCAATCTTTTTATTCTGATTTTTTCATCAGGATTTAAATAAATAATAAAAGAAATTTTTCTAAAATACTCAGGTAAGCTTTTTAACCCTCCCGGGCTAAGTATAAAAAGATCTTTCTCCTTAAATTCCTCTTTAGATATTCCGTATCTCCAACCATTAAATTCTTGTAGTTCCAGAAATATGTCCTCTTTGGATTCAAAAAAATCTTCATCTCTGTAATAATAATCAATCCCTTCTGTCTCTCCTTCTCGAGGAGGTCTACTTGTAAACGAAACTCCATAGGAGAATCCTTTGTCTACCATTTTTTTTCTTAGAAAATCTTTTCCAGATCCTCCTGGACCAACTATTATAATTTTCCCGTTCATACTCTGTGTTTTGTATAGTATACTACTTATTAAGTGTAAAAACCTATGGTAATGAATAGTATACTTATCATTTATTGAACATTTGCTGTAGCTCAAATATTAAGGCGAGAAGACTAACTATAGGATCTATTACTTGGCTTCGCTGGGATTGATATCTTGCAACGGTAATAATTATAGATGGTATTAGATTTAATTTCTGTGTGTGTTTTTCTTCTATCCATTTAATAAAATCAGAGCTTAAAGATGCCATCACTTCATCAACTCTTCCTGAATATTGGCCAACAACATACTGGTAATTTATTATTGGCTTTGGTTTACCAACAACCATATTAAAAATTTCCTCATGGTCGAAAGTAATTTCGTTTATTTTACTTTCGGTTAGATCTGTAACTCCATCAATCTGCCACCTTTGAATAGTATTTAGTGCAGATCTCATATCAGGAAAATATTTTTTTGTAAATAAATCAAGACTCTTATCGTCGTGATTTATTTCCATTAGATTAAGTATTTTAGATACCCTCTTCTGCCATTGATTTTTTATTTCATTTTCTTCCTCTTTACTCATTGGATCGAAATCATAGACTTCAAATCTAGATCTAATAGCATCGGGAATTTTACTTAAATAGTTACATGTAGCAACAAATCTTGTTGTTCTAGCATATTTCTCTACTGTTCCTCTTAAAGCTTTATAGAACTGATCTGATGCACCGTCAAACTCATCTAGTACTACAATCTTAGTTTGATTTTCCCCATTTAATATAGAAACAGTAGAACAGAAATCATGTATCTTTGTTCTAATAGTTTCTACTGAACTTTCGTCCGAAACATTTATAAAAATGTATGGATGATTTTTTATTAGAATTTTAGCCATACTGGTCTTACCAGACCCAGGAGAACCCGCTAATAAAACATTCTGTTGTAATCCATTTTCAAAAGATCCTTTAATCCTTTGAGGAAGAATCATGTGCTTTAATTCCTTAGGTCTTAATTTTTCAGTTAATAGTTCTTGTATCATTTAATATTTTTTAATATTCTTTCCATCTCAGCATCAATAACTTTCTGTGCTACTTTTTTATACTCTGCTCTTATAATAGATTTCTGCTCTTCTGTTGCAAACCTCATATTAAGAGACCTAAGGTGGTTCCATTTAACCCTTGAGGAAGCTCTATATCTTTCGTAATTGGTTAATTGGGTTTTTTTACATTTTATAAGGGCTTCGAGTATTTTATTCTTAGTAGGGTTAGGCATTATTCCAAGTTTTGTATAATCCGGTATTTTTTTCAAAGAAATCTTGGATGCTATTTCTTCTATATAGTAACCAAATTTTTTGTAAAAATTTTCTCGACTTTCTATTCTTTTTTTCCTACCTATTTCTTTGTGTATCTCATTTAGTAATTTTATTTTTTTGTGATTTTTTTTGTTGTATTGGATCGAATATTGTTTTACGTATTTAGGATTTTTTAATCTCCACTCTTTAGATTTTTTCTTAGTGCACTCAACACACTTATGTGCCTCTTCTTTATAGATATAAAAATAGGTCTCTCCGTGAATTTTGCATACACCCTTTAAAAATTTTGCTACTCTAACTTCCATATATTAAAATTTAAACTATTTACATAAACATCTCATATCATCTGCTGAATCTTTATCGTTTCTTATCTCGATAAATCTCGGTAGGAACAATGACCAATTATCATTCTTATCATTTATTACGACATTGTACTGTATAGCACAAACCTTACCTATTTGAGAATCTGGATTTTCGCTAAGATCTTTAAGATCCTGATCCGTAAATCCTGCACCAACTTTAACCTTAACAGTACCAGAAGAATCTTCACAGTAAAATCCTCCTATAAATCCCTCTCTCTTTCCCTCACCCGGGTACCAGCCAGTAATAATTAAATCGCAATCGTTAACCTCTTTTAACTTGATCCAATTTTTAGATCTTTTGCATTCGTATACATGCTCAGGATTTTTAAGGATAACACCCTCTCCTCCTTGATCTACAATTTTCTTATAGTAAGCGTATATGTCTTCTTTTTCAGTAGTTAAGAAAGAATCTGCGAGAGTGAGCGAAGTCGTCTTATACGTTACAAAAACACCCTCTAATGTGTTCCTTCTTAAGTCAAAAGGAATAATCCCTTTACCCCTTTTAAGTGTTTCTGCATCTTCAAGATCAAAAACATTATAAAATAAATCATCTCCTATAGATTCAGCTGGTTTACCCTTTAACATTTGGGTGACTTTACCAGAAACGCTTTTTCTATTAGAGTCGGTAAGTTCCCCGTCAAAAAACCATTCTCCTTGTAGCCCGGAGTTTTTAATTAATATTAAACATTCGTCCGCAATTTTTTTTAAGTATTGATTGGGTATTTCATTGAATGCTCTGGTATAAAATTTTACTTCCCCACCAGAAACAAAAGCAATTACTCTTACTCCATCATATTTCTCTTCACAAACTATAGAATTCCATTTTTTTATTTCATCCTCATCATCCTGTGCAAGCATTAGACTAGGATCCGGTATAACTTCTTTATTAAAAGCTTTGTTTATTAGCTTAGCACCGATTCCTATGTTTAATCTTTTTGTTAAAACTTTAGACAAAATCTTTCTTTCTTCTAAAGATAATGGATAGCAATTAACTAGTTCAAATGCTTCCTCTCTTAACTTGTCGTTAGCTGCAGGTGCTTCAAAAACTTTTTTAGTAAGATCTTTAAATCTATCAAAAATAGCACCGGACTCTACAGTGTAAGGCGAGTCGGGTAAAACGGGAAGCTTGTGTAATTTTGTAGTAAGGAATGGATCAAGGGAAACCTTAAGGAGATATTCTAGTTCCTTAGAGTAATTGTTTTTTATAAGGTCTTGTTTGACTTTTTGTGATCCGTTTCCTGTTGCTTTCTCTATCTCTATCAGGATTCTAAGTTCTTTCTGCATTTATCTGTTTTTAGCTAATATAGAAAATCGATTTTAATAATAAAAATGATTTAAATATTATACTAAAAAAACTAAAGAAGTTTTCGGTTAAGCTCCTGTTGCAGATTCTGCTGCTCCTGTTGCAGCTTCTGCTGATCCTGTTGCAGCTTCTGCTCCTCCAGTTGCTCCAGTTGCTGCAGATTTTTCATCTTCTTCAGCTTTTTTTACATACGACTTGTTCAATTGTATATCATCGTATGATAAATCTAGCCATCTCTCTATCATAAAATCCTGGTCAAAGAACTGTACTTCTTCTTCGTTTACAGTTTCTTTGATTTCCCCCATGGATGTTATAAAATCTATTTTCTTTATTAATTGCTCTATCTCTCTAGATTCCCCGAATATGTTATCGCTCTCAAATTTAACACCTATCTGACTTCTAAATTCAGGATCATTTTTAAGATCTGGGAAATCTAGACACATTTGAATCCATAGGGGTTTAACAACGATCTCCTGAAATATAGACCTGAGTCGTGTTATAAACTTAGCAAATCTGACTTCGTCTCTTTCTGCTCCATCTGCAGCAGTTTTAAATACATTGTTAGATCCAACCCCAAATCTAGATGAGAATCTATTATAAGGAATTTTAGAATCTTGTCTTAATTTATTATAGAAATAAACAACTGAGTCCATAATATTTAGATTTGGACCCTGTGCATTTAATGTTTCTATTTTAACAGATTCACCTCCCTGTTGGGGAAATAAATAGTTTTTATAAAACTGTATATCAGGTCTACCGTTTATTGATAGCTCTCCTGAGGTGGTATCAAGCTTAATATCTTCTTTATAGACAGACATAAGTTCCCCTAATGTTTCTTTAGCTTTTTGTGGAGCTTTGCTTCCGATAGGAACCGTCATCTTAATCCTATACTGAGCATTCATCACGTTCCATATTATACGGGAGTGCTCCATGATTTTTAGTAGGTTGTAAGATCTTATAAGTCTTTCAGTATAAGAAACCCTAGAAACTACATTTGCTTTAGCATAAGATATGTAGATAACTTGTGCGTCAAGAAGTTTTCTTTGTCTTACAGTTTCACCGTAATATTGCCACCAGATAGTTTCTCTAGTCCCGTCTGGCTTCTTCTCTACAGCGGGGGTTAAACTAACTGCATCTAATTCTTTAAATCCTACTATCTCTTTTCCGTCATTAGAGTATATTATTTCAAAGGCAAGAAATCCTTCTACTATCAATTGTCTAAAATATTGCCACCCTGTAAGCCCGTTGGCAAAGTTATGTAATACATATAGTTTTCTAAAATTATTTCTTAGAGCTTTTATTACATTATCTTTAAGATCCATGTTCATTAAAGCTGGATGACAAAAGAAATTCTTTTCGTCATAAACTATTGCTTCGTCACATATAGTGTCTAAGATGTATTCTATTTCTGCATTTAAAGTAAAAGTTTTAAGAAAATCTCTTTTGACTGGATAATCTTTATCGAAGTATGCTATGTATTTTCTATTGGATGTGTCCTGAGCTGCTATGCTATAGATAAAATCTTCGTCGGCATCACTAAATCCAAATCTTTCCCTCATATCGGCTTCGGATACACCGATTGCCATAGAGTCTTGGATAACCATGTCTTTATATTCCATCCCAAAAGACCCTAGACCACTAATAGTTTTTAATATCCTAGAGACATTGGGGTTTATTTTTCCTAAATTATCTAAAAATCCAGCCATTTTATTTTATAGTGTAAATTCGTCTCCTCCTCCTTCTGCTCCAGTAGCTCCTTCTGCTCCAGTAGCTCCGCTCTCAGCTTCTGTAGCTTTCTTTTTAGCTTCCGCCGATTTCTCTTTAGCTTTTTTATTACTAATTAAATCTTGTCCTTTTACTCCTAGCCATCTATCAACTAAGAAATCCATGCTGAAGTATTTTTTTCCTGTAGAATTCATAAGGGCAGATATCTTAATTACCTGATCTTTTCTTGCTGTTAAAACCTCCATTTCTTTGGCTTCTCTAAACATGTTTTCTTTTATATAGTCTAGACCAAATTCAGATTTTATTATATGGTCCTTTTTCAGGTGTGGAAAATCTAAACAGAATTGAACCCAAAGTGGCTTCATTAATATCTCTTGGTAGATTGATCTTAATCTATTTATAAATTTACCAAACCTTACTTCCTCTTGATCTAGTCCCTCTGCTGTAAAAGTTATAGTTCCTTCGGATCCTGATTCTTCTCTACCAAACCTAGTAGCAGGAATTTTAGAATCCATCCTTAATTTATTAGCGAAGTATTTAAGAACTGTGGTGTCAGAGAATGCTGTGGCATCACCGCCGCCAGGGAGTGGTTGTATATCTGGTGTACCATTAGGAGATGAAGGCATTAAATAATTCTTAAAGAATTGAATCTTCGGCCTACCATCTATGCTTAATTCTCCACTGTCTGTATTAAGTCTTATATCTTCCTTGTATATAGACATTAACTCCCCTAGCGTTTGTTTTGCTTTTTGAGGTGATCTAGTACCAATAGGAACTGTCATTGCCATTCTGTACGACGAGTTCATTACGTTCCAGATAATTCTTGTGTGTTCCATTATTCTTAAGAGATTAAAAGAGCGAATCATTCTTTCACAATAGCTAACTCGTGAGGATGTTCCTCCCCCTTTAGCATAACTTATATAAATTATCTGCGAATCATAAAGCTTTCTTGTCAGTGATGGATTATCAGGATACTGTATCCATATATCAATAAAAGAACCATCCGGCTGTGCTTCTGCCGTTGGTATTAAAGACCAAGGGTCTAATTCCTTAAATCCAACTATATTTTTTCCCTTCTTATCAAAAACTATTTCAAATGCTATTATACCATCTACTAAAAACTTTCTAAATAAATGCCAAGCGGAAATATCCTGATTGAATCCAAATAAGTTATAAATTTCTTTGTATCTCTTTTGAACTTTGTCGTATGTTTCCTCATCAACGTCATCGTGCTGCATAAATGAGAAGTAAGCCCAAAAGTTTTTCTCATCATAAACTATAGACTCATCACATATTGTGTCTAATATGAACTCAATTTCTGGATTCTGTGAAAATCCTTGTAAATAATGCCTTTTGTTTTTATAGTCCTTATCAAAATAAGCTATATACTGTTTAGTAGTAGTGTCTGCTCTCCTTAAACCGAATAGGAATGATTCATCTTTAATTCCTCCCTTTTGAAGAAATTGAGCTTCGGTTATACCTACTGCTTGAGAATTCTTTATAACAAGATCTTCATAGGCCATTCCAAAACTACCTACTTTCTTTATGCTATCTATAATAGAGCTAAAGAATGTTTTTTTATCGTCGGTAAATCCAGCCATTAGACTTGTGAATTTTTATTATATATCTCATTTAACTGGGTCCCTTCAATTGATCGGGTATCCAGATATACTATTCTAGTCCAATCTTCAAAAGGAATTTCCATAACATCCTTAACTTTTTTCAAATCCCATGATCTATACGCATGTTTATAGGGGATTCCTTTAAGAATTGTTTCCATTATTTGATATTCAGTTCTAAGTGGAGCTTGATCTTTGCCCCCTCCCATTTCTTCTTTTTTTAAGTTTATTTCTATCTGATCCTGAAATACACTTTGTACTCTTTCAAAAAATGCTAATCTAAAAATTGGGGATATTAAAACTAGATCTAATCCATTAAATAGATTTTTCTTTTCATAGTTATCATATCCAGTAAAAAATATCACTGGCCTTTTATTTATGAATTTTTTACCAGGTTCTAGCTTATCGTTGTAAGCAAGGGAGTAAACTTTTCCTTGTAAAAAATTTAAAGGATTAAACTGGGAATCCTTGTTGATATAATTTTTTACCCAGTGCATAAAAGATTCCTCAGGAAGTGAAGATAATCCGGACACTGAAAGTTTATAGTCATTAAATTTTTGTCTAAAGGGCTGAATCATCTCATTATAAAGCTTTCGTTGATAGCACCGAATTTGTATCCTCTAGATTCAGCAAATCTAGTTGCTGCTTCAAACTTAGCTCTATTTGTTATCCACGTTTTGAGTTTTTCGTTATAAGACCTTACTTTTTTTTCTGTTAGATTTCCTACTGGTTCTTTAGGTCTTTTATGTAAAGCATATTGATTTTCTGGTTTTATTTCTATTAACCAATTCTCAATTTGATCGTCTAATTTTTTTACCTGTATGTAGTAGTCTATATAATATTTATGCTCTTTCTTATCGATAGGATTCCAATAATCTATAGAAAGAGATTCAGAGCTCCATTTTAATATATTATGGTTGATGTCACAATACTGACAAAACTTTCTTTCCCAAGAGCTTCTGTATATTATGTTATGTATATCTCCTATATATTTTTTTGGATTATGTGGAATATAAAATCCTTGATCATATTTGCTGTTTTTATTTGGCTTAAGATCCTTTATATTCTTCATATGAATAGGTTTGATTTTGTGTTTGTTTCGGTTTTAAATTTATCCCATTCTTTCTGTAGCATCTCTGCCTTATCTCTGTTTTCAAACCACGTTAATATCTGTATGTTATGTATAATAATTTATTTTTTCTTTATTACAAATAACTAAACCGTAAGTATCCTGTAGAATATATTTTTAATACCATCAAGTTTTATGTTGTTTTCTATTTAATTTATATATCTTGAATTGGCTCAAAATTCCAATTATACATTATAATTGGAATTTTCTTCTTTTGTTATTCTTGAAAATGGAATAGTCTTAGGAGATTTGGGTGGATGTATTTTTTTCCATCCCTTTTTCATTCCATTATGTGCTATTTGAGATATAAAAGCAAAAGGATTGTCAGATTTTTCTGGATCGTATCTGTTCCAATACTTAACAAGATCTTCTAAACCAAAAGATATGCAATCTTCTCTGTCTTCATTATCTCTATAAGAATGTGTCTTAGACATCCCGTTTACTATAAGAGTAAACATTTTAACGGTCTCGTCGGTTAACTGACCTTTTTCTTTGCTTTCGAGGAGAGCTCGTTTTAGCTCTTTGTTTTTTACGTATATCATTCTTGTTGTGAAATATTATTTTGGATTTTTTCTATTTGTTGCTCTAAATTAACCCTTAATTCTTCCAAATTTTTCCTCGAATCTCTAATTGTGTCTATACCTATCTTACCGTTTTCTTCACTAGAAGTTTCTAATTCTTTTATTTTTTCTAGACAATTTTTTAAATCGTCTAAAACAAAATTGAGTCTATTGACAACTCCCCCGTCTGGGCCTTTGGCAATAGACTCACTTATTGATTGTCTATTTACTTTTTTTTTGTTTTGGGTGCGGATGAAAGATTTGATACTTTGTCGTTTTCTGCAAATCTTTTTCCGTTCTTTTTGCTGTTTCCGTGAGCATCTGCTAAGTTAAAATCATCCTCGTCCTCGATAAATTTCTTAGCCTTTTCTAATTTACCTTTAGGTGCCTTTTCGATGTGTGAATTTTTTTGACTCTCTTTAAGAGTAGCTAAATTGATATTCTTAAGGTCTTGAATAAATTTAGCAGATCCTTTTAGGGAAGCACTCGGTGCTTTAGCAAGATCTAGGTTTTCTAAATTATCTATAAACTTTTTACCGCTTCCACCTTTTCCCTTGTTAGTAAGATCAGCCATGTTGGCAGATTTAGATTTAACTCCTCTTCCTGTTAAAGGTGCTGATTTACCACTCTTAGGTAAACCTGCTATTGTGCCTTTCTCGTTGTTTATAAACTTAGCAGAAGAACCTGTTTTTTTATCTGGTGCATGTGCCATGTGTTTTTTAGAAAGAGCCTCTATTCTAGAATCCTTGTGTGATCCTCCTCTATTACCTGGAGCATTTGCAAAGTTCTGGTTAGATTCATTAGTGTATTCTAAATCAAGATCTGGAGCTTTAATGTCATATCTGTCAATTTCGTCCTCTAGATCTTCAACATCGGAAAAGAAATATTCTCCAGTTTTGCCTTCCTTAAAAAGAATAGTATAAGTTTTAGAGCTTCCATCTACTCCAATCACTCTACCTTTATTTCCGTTTCTTTTGATTCTAACCTCAGTATCGATCGGATATCCAAGATCCTCATTAACTGAAGGAACTTCTTTTGCTCTGTTTTCGAATCTGGAAATTTCAAGATTGATTTGGTTCCATCTATCTTGTAGGGACGAAATTTCATTATGAATTCCTTCTTCTAATATGATAAGTTCTTCAGAGTTAGCAAGTAAAGGATTTTCTCTCTTAGATATATCTAATTTTCTAAGTTGATTTTCTAAGATCTCTACGTTTTTAACTATCTCATTTTTGTCATTTTTCATTACACTTAAGAAAGCCTCTTCTCCTTCTAAGAATTCTGTTAATGATTCAGAAATGTCATATTTGATAAAATCTTTAACAATTTTAATTGCTTGAGTTGCGTTTGCCTCATAGATTTTATTTAATCTCATTGCTGGATTAACAGTTTGAACATAAATACCAGCTTTAGTTTTAAATAGATTAACTTCTACGTTCTCGTATACTTTAGATTTTATCTTTTTACCAAAATCGATATCAACGATATCCTCAGCAGATCTAGCTACAAAAACTGCTTTACTGATCTTATGGTTAGAGCTTTCTAAAAGGTTATTAGTGCTAACACTAACTGCAACAGGAAGATCTTCTTCGTTTATTTTTTTACCATCGAAGTAAACATCTTTAGATTCGTTCGTAAAAACTATCTCTACCTTATTGTTTCCAATATTTAATGAAATCTTATTGTTGTCGATTTTTACGTCCCTATCGCTAACTATTTGAGCCTTATCGGCAAGTTCAGCTGGTACTTCATCCATGTTACATTCTTGGATAATTCCAGATTCGTGATCGATCTTTAAAAATTTACCAGATGAGTAAAATAATGTTTCATTTTCGTTAACTGATATCGGTGAATATAAATTATCTACTTTACAAACATTGTTATCAAAACCTACATGAAATTTACCGCTGTTATCATTTTCATAAAGAGATAGAAAGCTAACCAAGTTTCTAACCATAGGATTAAATCCAAAGCTTTTAAGGCCGTGGATTAAGGCATCACTTGATTTATTTTCTGCAAGCAACCACGATTTCATTTGTTTAGTAGCATCGGAAAAAAGTTCTCTTCCTGGTGCATTCTTAATATATTCATATGTTTTAACAACCTCTATTTCTCTTCTTCTATTTTCAAAGATTCTTTCTAAATTTTCTAAAACCGGAGCTACTGAATTTTCCCATGAAAATGACTTAAGATCATTTAAAAAGCCTTCCAATACAAAAGCTTCGGAAATACCTTTTCCTAGTAATATGTGCTCGTATTTTTCTAGAAGAATTTTTCCTGCTGGAAGATCCCCAAGGGAAGAATTTTTTAAAGCAGAAACCGTGTTAACTAGTCCAAAACTAAAAACAACGCTACTTTTAGATTGTCCTGAAATATCAAAGTTTTGCGATTCTTTAAGCATTTGAGCTGTTGAGCCGCCAAGGAAAGTAGATGCAACAGGTTTTTTTTCTGACCCTAGTCCAGCCCATCCTCTAAGAGAATCTGCTGCGTTTCTAGAAGTCTCCATATTTAATCTATTGATCTCTGGATTAATATTTTTTTCCATTTGTTATTCGCTTTTTTAATATATATCTTACTTAATTAAACTTTCTATGTATTTTTATCTCTCATTGAATACTGCCACCTAAAATAACATCTACGTTTACTCTAACTGAATGAGGATTGTAAAGAATCATTCCACCGTTGCTAAAAAATGGAGATTCTATATCGCTACCATTTGGATCTAAGTCCCATCCTCTGTTATTTGTATAAGGAGATAGGTCCGAAGGATTTCCAGTCAGAAGAGTAAGATTTGCCATAGGGAGATAAGCACCATTATATATTATATTTATAAATCTACTAGAAACAGGTAACGTGGTTGGATATGATGCTTTAATCATTATAAAACATAGCTCACCCATCCCTTCAGAATTTAAAACCAAACTAGAATTCCCATATACGCATCCGCTAAAACTTGAATAATTACCGACCGCTATATTTGTGTCACAAAGACTTATATCTTTAAGAACAGTGGTTCCTCTGATAACCTGAAGATTGCATCTTTGAAAAATAGCACCTTCAAATTGAATCGGATCACATACTAGGGGTGGTGTAGCCATTAGTTAAAAATAAATATTTCTAGTTCAGCACTTTTTTCTTCATTAGGATTGCTGAAAAGTATCCCACCAAAAGAAAGATTAGGTGAAGTTATTACTGGGTATGACTGGGGGCTAAAATCTGGGCTAGGCGGGTTATTTGAATAATAGCTAAGATCCCATCCTTGCCATGGTATTTCTGCCTCGGTTCTTCCAGTTAGTACCATCAAGGTGTGCAAAGGATATATGTTTCCTTTGTATTCCCAGTTTAAATATCTTTCCTCTTCTACCCATGATTTTTCATACTTAACTTTAACTACTATCATTTGCACTTCTCCTTGTGCTTGTCCGATTTCAGGAGCAGTTAACGTGTATGTTCCTAATGGGTCTAAGGTTGCAGTTTTTTTACCAGATCCTCCGCATCCACCTAATTCTGAGCTTCCTAGTGATTCTAGTTTAAAATCGCAGAGGGAGACAGTGGTAAGAATATTTAAACCCTCTTTTACGTCTAAATTACAAGACTGGAAATAAACCCTCCTATAAACAGCAGGATTGCATTCTAGATATTTTACATACCTTTGATCTGTTGTATAAACTTTTCCAATCATCTTAAATTTAAAGGGTTTGAGTCCCTAGTATTATTTCTAATTCCTTCCCTAGAGCTTTTAACGTCAGGATTTTCTCTGAACCTATCTCTGTTGCTTTTTACTCTATTGTTAAGGTTTTTATCCGTCTTATATTTATCTTGATCTTCTATTTTATTCTCCTGTGATTCTGTTTTATCCCCAATTGCTTTTTCTGCTTCTTGCTTACTGTCTTCTGGTGTACTATTAAATAAATCTAGATGACTATCTGTTTTTACATCTGAAGCTTCTGTTTTTTTAACTTCTTGTGATAATTCGTTCAGAATTTGTTCATCTGTTTGAGGTAAAACTTTTTTCTGTGAATTATTTCTCTTATTACTTATTTTAGTTAACTTCGACCATAATTTTTTTATTATCCCCTCTTCTTTTTCTTTCATTTCTTCTTCTTTTT
>SXGQ01521668.1_pt1 | contig 18306 bp, 14 predicted proteins | sample 3178371 | NCBI WGS metagenome assembly SXGQ01 (sample SAMN11356859, study PRJNA531348) | freshwater metagenome | isolation source: freshwater sample F1-20 | place: China: Fuxian Lake, Yuxi | collected 2017-12-25 | reverse complement strand
CTGCGCCGCGAGAGTTTATCGCACTTCTGCTCCCGCTCCTCCCCTCACCAGAACTCGGTTAAACCCTCCACCGACCTCGCCTCCGCCCTGTTCTACTCCCATCACTGATCCAGATCCTCTCTCGCATACGCCAAACTTCAGCGGACGCCTCGGAGAGGCGTCCCTACCTTTCCAAACCAGCTTTGGCGCTCCCCGGAAAGTCCGGGGACGGGGTGAGGAAAGTCGCGCTGTTGATTGAGACGTCCAACCGGTATGGGCGGGATTTGTTGTATGGAGTGCGCGACTGGATGCGTGAGGGAGAGCGGTGGGCGATCCGGTTTACGGAGCAGGGGCGGCGGGCGCCGTTGCCGACGTGGCTGAAAGATTGGCGGGGCGATGGCATCATTGCGCGGGTGGATTCACCGCAGATCGCGGCGGCGTTGCGGCGGACGAGGTTGCCGGTGGTGGATGTGAGTGCGGAGCGGTTCAGCTCGGAGTTTTCGAGGGTGAGTATCGACAACGACGCGGTGGCGCGCTTGGCGGCGGAGCATTTGGCGACGAAGGGTTTTTTGGATTTCGCGTATTGTGGGGACCGGCGGTTTCTTTGGTCGCGGCAGCGTGGGGCTGAGTTCAAGCGGTGTCTGTCGGCCGCGGGGCGACGATGCGCGGATTCGTTTCCGGATAAGCCGGCGGGGGGCCGGCCGGGCTCGGATGCGGAGATCCGCGCGATTGCCCGTTGGCTGAAAGGTCTGCCGAAACCGGTGGCAGTGTTTGCGTGTTATGACGGCCGGGCGTTGCAAGTGCTGGAGGCCTGCCAACTGCTCGGGTTGCAAGTGCCCGAGGAGGTGGCGGTGCTGGGGGTCGATAACGACGAGTTGGTGTGCGAGCTGGCGAACCCGCCGCTCAGCAGCGTGCAACCGAATGCGCGGCGCTCGGGCTACGAGGCGGCGGCGTTGCTGGCGCGGATGATGGGCGGGGAAAAGAAAGCGGTGGCGCCGACGCACCAGGTGCAGCCGGTGCGGGTGGTAGAGCGGCAGTCGACGGATGTAGTGGCGGTCGAGGATGCGAAGGTGGCGGCGGCGTTGAAATTTATTCGGCAGCACGCGTGCGAAGGGGTGGACGTGGGAGATGTGCTAAGGGCGGTGCCGATGGCGCGGACGCGCTTGGAGCAGAAGTTTAAGGCGTTGCTCGGGCACTCGCCGCACCGGCAGATCGTCCAGCAGCGAATCGCGCGCGCGAAACACCTGTTGGCGGAGAGTAAAGTCGCGATCAGCGAGGTGGCGGAGCAGGCGGGGTTCGACAATGCGAGTTACCTGAGCGTGGCGTTTCGCCGGGAGACGGGGCTGAGCCCGTTTGCGTATCGGGCGAAGCACGGGGCGGGGAAGGCGTAGATGGCCGGGGCCAGAGTCGACGGACACACACTATTCCTTAATGTTAATCTATGGTAAGGACCTGCATCACCAGCAAGGGACAGACGACAGTGCCGATAGAGTTTCGCCGGGCTTGGAAGAGCGACGAAATCCTTTGGAAGCAGTGTGACGATGGATCGTTGAGAGTGCGGCCGGCGCCCAAAGTGATGGCCTTATTCGGAGCGGCGCGCTCGGCGCTACCGCGGGATCCGCAGGAAAAGACGCGGGCGCGAGAGTTGATCGGCCGGGGTGACCGGGGCACATGTAGCGCCTCCATCTCGACGCCAACGTGGTGCTGCGGTTTTTGCGTGACGACGATGTGAAGCAGTCGCCGGCGGCGCGCCGGCTGATCGGAGAAGCGAGCGAGGGCAAAATCGTGCTGGCGCTTTCGGCGGTGACGGTGGGCGAAATTTTCTACGCCTTGGGGCGGCTTATAAACTGCCGCGGACGGAGATCGTGTCGCTGTTGGACGCAGTGGCCCGCTGCGGGGTTTTTGACCTCGAACATGAGCGGCGTTTGTTCGACGCGTTGAGTCGGGTCCGCACGGCGAATGTGGATTTCGTCGGTGCGTGGTTGGCAGCTTCAGCCAAGGAAGCGGGCGAGACGGTGGCCTCGTTCGACCAAGATTTCTCCAAGTTTGCCGACGTGGAGTGGTGTTTGCCGAAGTAGAAATCGACGATTGGTCGAATCTTAGGTTGGGCGGCCAGAGTGGCGGACGGCGGGTGTGAGGTCGTTCCAGTCGCGGGGGTTGACTTCAAAGGCGGCGCCGAAGCCGGCGACGACTCGGCCGGTTTGGGGCAGGAGACGAAAAAATTGGAAGTCGGGGAGCGGCGCCATGACGTCGATGGTGGCGCCGAATTTATGGCGAAAAGCGGAGACTTGCTCGGCGTGGGTGGTGGAGTCGCGCGCGACCGGCTCGGCGGTGCAGGCGAAGGTGAGGCGGCGGCGGGCGAGGGGGTTGCCGGGCTTGGTTTCCGGCTCGATGAGGAGGACGCTCGCGCGCGGGTTGGCGCGGAGGTGCCGGGTATGGGCGGCGAGCCCGCTGACGTAGATGACAAAGGCGCCGTCGGCATCGAGGACGGTTGCCGCGACGGAGGCTTCGGGTGCGCCGTCGGGCGCGGCGGTGCCGAGAATGATGGTCGAGAGCTGCTCGCGGAGCGTGGCGATGAGCTCGCGGGCGCAAGCGAGGGCGTCGGACATGGAGTCGGCAGGATTCGGCGACGGGAAGTCGTCGCTCCGTTAAGTTAAAATGTCTTTCACGACTTTGCCGAAGACGTCGGTGAGGCGGTAGCGGCGACCCTGAAAACGGTAGGTGAGACGTTCGTGATCGACGCCGAACAAGTGGAGGATGGTGGCGTGCAGGTCGTGGACGTGCACGGGGTTTTTCGCGACGTTGTAGCCGTAGTCGTCGGTCTCGCCGTAGGTGATGCCGGGCTTCACGCCGCCGCCGGCCATCCACAACGAGAAGCAACGCGGGTGATGGTCGCGGCCAAAGTTGTTCGCCGCCATGATGCCCTGCGAGTAGTTGGTGCGGCCGAATTCGCCGCCCCAGACGACGAGGGTTTCGTCGAGCATCCCGCGTTGTTTCAGATCGGCGATGAGGGCGGCGGCGGGTTGATCCGTCTGGAGGCATTCCTTTTTGATGCCGCTGGGGAGGCTGCCGTGGTGGTCCCAGTCCTGATGGTAAAGCTGGATGAATTTCACGCCCCTCTCGGCGAGGCGGCGGGCGAGCAGGCAGTTGGCGGCGAAGGAGCCGGGCGTTCGGGCATCGGGGCCATAAGAATCGACGACGGCGGCGGGTTCGCCGGAGAGATCGGTCACCTCGGGAACGCTGGTCTGAAGGTTGAATGCCATCTCGTAATTCGAGATGCGCGTCGAGATCTCGGCGTCGGGGGTGCCGGCGAATTGGTGCTCGTGCAGTTCGCGGAGGCGGTCGAGGGCGAGGCGGCGGTTCTCAGGCGAGACGCCGGCGGGATTGTTGAGGTAAAGGACAGGATCGGCGCCTGAGCGGAAGCGGACGCCCTGATGCTTGGCGGGGATGAAGCCGGCGCCCCAGAGGTGCGACATGAGGGGTTGGCCTTTTTTGTCTTTCGTGATGAGGACGACGAAGGAGGGCAGGTTGGCGTTGGCGCTACCTAGGCCGTAGTCGAGCCATGAGCCGAAGCTGGGGCGGCCGGGGATCTGCGAGCCGGTCTGCATGAACGTAACGCCGGGACCATGGTTGATGGCCTCGGTGTGCATCGAGCGGATGACGCAGAGGTCGTCGGCGATTTTGGCGGTGTGCGGGAGGAGGTCGCTGATCCAGGCGCCGCTCTGGCCGTGGCGGGAGAACTTGAAAGGCGAGCCGGCAATGGGAATGGAGCTTTGGTTGCCCGACATACCGGTGAGACGTTGACTGCCGCGCACGCTGTCGGGGAGCTGTTCGCCGTGGCGAGCGTTGAGGAGCGGCTTGTAATCGTAGAGATCGAGTTGGGAGGGGCCGCCGGATTGGAAGAGGTAGATGATGCGTTTGGCTTTCGCGGCGAAGTGCGGGAGGCCGGGGAGGGCGGCGGGGCCAGGGGGCGTGAGAGGGAGCGAGGGTGAAGCTGAGACGGGGGCGGCGGTGGTGTCGCGGGCGAGGAGATCGGCGAGCGCGATGCCGCCGACGCCGAGCGCGAGGCGGTTGAGGCATTCGCGTCGGCTCATGGTGAGCCAAGGGGCGTGGCCGGTGCAGAGCGGGGCGGGCGCAGATGGGGTGGGCATGGCGGGCATCAGCGTTTCACGGCGAAGGCGTCGTGGTTCATGAGGGTGTTGATGACGGTGGCGGTGGCCGCGAGTTCGGGTGCGGTGAGGGAAGAGTCGGCCGGAGTATCGCCGATCGCGAGGAATGCGGTGACGGCTTCGGGGTGCGCGCGGTAATGGCCGATTTGTTCGTTGAAGAGGCGGAGGAGAATTTTTTGTTCGGCGTCCTCGGGCGGGCGGGACGTGAGGGTGCGGAAGGCGGCGGTGACGAGGGCGGCGGGATCGCCGGTGTGTTCGCGTTGGAGGCGCTCGGCGAGGGCGCGGGAGGCTTCGACGAATTGCGGGCCGTTGAGCAGGACGAGGGCTTGCAGGGGTGTGTTGGTCGTATCGCGACGCGTGACGCAGACGACGCGCTTGGGGACGTCGAACGCTTCGAGCACCGGAGCGGGGCCGGTGCGGCGCCAAAAGGTGTAGAGACTGCGGCGATAGAGGGCTTCGCCTTTGCCGGCGGGGGCGGGCTTGAAGGACTCGGGGATATCGTAGGTGTAGACAGGTGGGCCACCGATTTTTTCCACCAGCAGGCCGCTGGTGGCGAGGGCTTGGTCGCGAATCATCTCGGCGGGGAGGCGGTGGCGGGGACCGCGGGCAAGCCAGGTATTTTCCGGATCGTCGGCCATCTGTTCCGGGGTGGAGAAACTGCGTTGTTGGTAGGTCTCGGAAAGGACGATGGTTTTTAGGAGAGCCTTCACATCCCAGCCCGAGCGGACGAATTCTCCGGCGAGCCAGTCGAGGAGTTCGGGGAATTGGGGGCGATCGCCTTGGGTACCGAAGTCGTCGGAGGTCTTGACGAGGCCTTGACCGAAGAGGGATTGCCAAAAGCGATTCACCGTCACGCGGGCGAGCAACGGGTGGTCGGGGGCGGTCAGCCAGCGGGCGAGACCAAGGCGGTTGCGGGGTTGGTCGGCGGGGAAAGCGGGAAGCGCGGACGGGGTGTCGGCGGAGACGGCGGCGCCGCGATGGTCATACTCGCCGCGCTTGAGGATGTAGGCGGTCTTGGGAGTTGGGAGCTCGCGCATGACCATGATCTCTTTGGCGGCGTCGGCGAGGGTGGTCTGGGCGGCGCGGGCGGCGGTGAGCGTCGCGACGGCGGTGCGGTAAGGTGCGTCTTGGGCGGAGAGGTAGGTGTCGAAGTCGGGGAGCGGATGCTGAGGGCTGAGCGTTGCGAGCTGGGAGTTTGTAACAACAAGCAGGGCAACTTCGGCGGCGGTGAGTTCGCGCGCGAAGACGCGGAAGTCGTCGATGAGACCGCCTTTGAAGCCGCGATCGCGGAAACGTTCGCCAAGGGCGATGGTATCGCCGCCACCGCCGGTGATGTCCTTGGTGAGGTGGTCGCGGATGATTTCGGTGCGGGCGGGTTGGCCGTTGATGAAGAGGCGGAGGCCGGCCGCGCGGCTGGAACCGTCGTTGGTCACGGTGACGTTGACCCAGGCACCGACGGGAATCGGGTCGAGGGTGCGGATGGAAATCGCGTCGCCGGGCCAGAAGTGGATGAGGGACCATTTGGCGCGGCCCTCCTCGATGAGGAGTTCGTAGCCGCGGCTGCCGGCATCGGTCCAGGCGCGCGAGCGGTGGAAGATGACCGCGCGCTCCTTGATGTCCGGAGTTTGGAGCCAGAGGGAAATCGTGAAAGGATCGTGACGGTGGAAGTTGCCGATTTTGGTTTTTACGGCGTGGTCGCCGGTGAGACGAAGGGCTTGGCCGGCACCGGGGCGGCCGGGGACGGATTCGTTTTCGGTGGGCGTAGTGGCGGTATCGGCGGGAGTGAGCGTGTTGGCGAAGTGGGCGAGGCTGGCCGGTTTTCCATCGGAGGGAACGGCCGCGACGGGCTCGGCCGGAGCGGTAGCGGAGGCGGGTTTGGGCGGGAGCGGAGAAGTGTCGCGGGCTTCGAAGTCGAAGCGGGCGACTTCGTCGGGGAGCGTGGGCGCGGACGCCGGAAGAGCCGCGAGCCAAGCCGCGAAGGCGTCGCGGCGAGTTTCGCGAAGGGCCGTGAGAGCGGACGTGGCGGATTCGACCGCAGAGGCGGCGCGGGCGAATTTTTCGCGCTGGGCTGAATCCGTGAGACGGAGCGCGGGGGTGGGGACCGACTGGGTGAAGTAAGAATAGAGACCGGCCTCGTCGATGTTTTGGAAGAAAGCGGCGAGGGCGTAGAAATCTTTTTGGGGGATTGGATCGAATTTATGGTCGTGGCACCTGGCGCATTCGAGGGTGAGGCCGAGGAAGGCGGTGCCGAAGGTGGTGACGCGGTCGTTGACGTGGTTGATGCGGTATTCCTCCTCGATGGATCCGCCCTCGGCCTCCTGCGGGTGAAGACGGTTGAACGCGGTGGCGAGGATTTGCTCGTCGGTGGGATTGGGCAGCAGATCGCCCGCGAGTTGGTAGGTGACGAATTTGTCCCACGGGAGATTTTCGTTGAACGCTTTGATGACCCAATCGCGCCACGGCCACATGTCGCGTTCGCGGTCGACTTGGAAACCGTAGCTGTCGGCGTAGCGCGCGAGGTCGAGCCAATCGGCGGTCATGCGCTCGCCGTAGCGGGGCGAGGCGAGCAGGCGGTCGATCAGATTTTCGATTTTGGATTCCCGATTCTCAACAAAGGCGGAAGTGAAGGCCTCGATTTCGGCGACCGTTGGCGGCAGGCCGGTAAGGTCAAAAGTGAGGCGGCGGATCAGGGTGGTGGGATCGGCGGCGGGTTGAAGGCCGAGTTGCCGGCGGGCGAGTCCGGCGGTGACGAAGCGATCGATGGGATTTTTTGGGAGATGAGTGGCTGGGGTTGAAATGGGAGAGACCGGAGTCGCGGGCGGAGCGACGGGTTTGAGCGGTTCGAAGGACCAGTGGTTTTGATAGGGGGCGCCTTCGTCGATCCAGCGTTTGAGAATGGCTACTTCGGTGGGGGTGAGCCGGCCGATCTTCGCGTCGGGCGGCGGCATGATCTCCTCGGGATCATCACTGGTGATGCGGAAAATGAGTTCACTCTCCGCGCTGCGACCGGGGATGATTGATGCGGTGGCGTTTTCGACGTGGAGGGCGCCCGCGCGGGTATCGAGGCGAAGTTTGGCTTTGCGCGAACCCTCGTCGGGGCCGTGGCAGTTGTAGCACTTGTCGGAGAGGATCGGGCGCACCTCGCGGCCAAAATCGACGGGAGCGTCGGCCCCGGCAAGGCTGGCGTGGGCAAGAAGCGAGGCGAGCAGGAAAATGGAAAAGCGGAGGCGGGGCATGGATGCGAGGAGGATGCGCACGTGAATATCAAATTGTAACTCGGAACGACGCGGCCATCAATGTCCTCGATGGGCGAAGATGTGTCTAAAATTGACCTAGGGGGATGGCGGGAGCCGTTTACGGCGAGCGGCGTACGGCCGGAAGGCGAGGGCGTGCCCGCGTTTTTCCAAGTCCACGAAGTGGGGTTCAAAGTGGTGGGGCGCGAGTGGGATTTCCGCCACGTATGCAGTCCGTTCTGGCGGGCGTATTTCAATACAAAAGCGGGGGCGGCGGTGCGGCACGCGGGGCGGCGGGTAGAGCTGCGTCCGGATCGGGCGGTGCTGGTGCCGGCGGAAACGGTTTTTGACTGCTTGCCGGGCGGCGAAGTCGGTCACACGTGGGTGCATTTTTCTCTGCCGATTACCTCGCCTAAAGTCACGGCGCCCGTGGTGGTGACGTTGCCGCCGCACGGGAAGCTGCTCGCGCGCGAAGTGCAGGCGCGGGCGCGGTCGAAGCGAGGTGACGCGCAACTCAACCACACGGTGCTGGCGTGGCTGCATGCGCTGTGGGGTTGCGCGGAGTTGGGCGGGCAAGCGCCGGCCTCGCCGCGGCTGGAGCGGGCGCTGGCAATGATCGGCGCACGACTGGCGTCGCCGCCGGCGGTGGGTGAACTCGCGCAGGCGTGCGGGATGAGCGCGGGGGCGTTTATCCGCTGGTTCAAGGCGGAGACGGGCACGACGCCGAGCGAGGTGATGACGCAGCGGCGCGTGACCGAAGCGAGCCGGCTGCTGCGCTACACGGACTTATCGGTCGAGCAGGTCGCCGCGAAGCTGGGCTACGCCAACCGGTATCATTTCTCGCGCGTGTTTGCGCGGGTGGCAGGTTGCGGGCCGGCGACGTTTCGGCGCGGGGCGGGGGCGTAGCGCGGTTTACTTCTGCCCGCGCATTTCGGCGCGGCGCATGGGCATGGCGTCGACGATGGCGAAGAGTTCTTCGGGCGAAAGCGGGGTGGCGCGACGGAGTTTTTCACCGCCGTCTTTGCCGATGAGCACGACGGAAAAGGACTTGGTGCCGAATTGGATTTGGACGACGAAGTCGCGCTCGTTGAGCCCGGCAAGCGCGGGGAGCAGGAGCACGGCTTGGGTGCGGTAGGCGTCGTCGTTGAGCGATGGCGCGGCAATGAGGAGGATGCGCTGATCTGGGGCGGCGGGCAACGGGGGCACGATGGACAAAAAGAGGAAAAGGAGGAGCAGGAAGGGGCGCATCGGGGAAGTTGGCGGTGTTCAGGTAGGCTGCAAGCGACCCTTGGTGGATGTTGCGACGTGGTGCCTTACCCGCTCCGGGTGAACGGCGCGCGTACCGCAGTGCCTGATGCAACGAAGATGGCGACGGCGAGAATCGAGAGCGAGCTGGGCGTGAAAGCGGCGTTCAGGGAAGACCCGGGGCGGAGAAATCCGCGGGGTTGGCGAAGTTTTTAAAAACCGGACGCAGCCGGCGTTTTGGGCTACGGCGTCACCGAGGACGATCGCCAACGGCGCCAACGGTGCCAGACGAGGGCGAAGCCGGTGTAGACAAGGACGCAGCCTCCGAGGGAGGCAATCGCAGCGAGCAATTGACCGGGCCAACCGACGGCCTCGCCCGTGTGGAGGTAGCGCGTCCACGAGCGGAGTTGTTGGGCGGCGTTGAGCTCGGCGTAGCCGGCGCGTTTTAGGATTTCGCCGGTGAAGGGATTGAGGGAAAGCGTCGTGGTCGCGGTGCGCGGCCATGAATCCGCGGTGCGGACGGCGATGGTGGCGGGCTGCGTGGTGCCGGCGCGGTAGGTGAGGGTCTCCCAAGTCGGAAACTGTTTCTGGGCGACAGCGATCAAATCTTCAGAGGAAAGAAGTTTGGCGTCAGGGGTTGGCGGAACGAGTTTGGCGGCGGGCGTGGCGCTGGCGGTGGTGGGTGGAGGCGGTGGCGTGCCGGTGATTGTGAAGAGCATCTGCCCGGCCCACTTGTATGAGATCGGCAGCGCGGTGAGCGTAAGCACGATCAAAATGGGCGCGGTCCAGAGACCGATGACGTTGTGCCAATTCCAGTCGCGGGCTTTGGCGTCGGCGGGCCGGCGGATGAACCAGATCGAGCGGCGGAGCCCTTTGGTGCGCCATTTCCGCGGCCACCAAAGATAAAGTCCGGAGACCGCGAGAACGAAGAAAGCAAGGTTGCAGGCGCCGGTGATGGCTTTGCCGATGGGGCGCCGGTCGCCGCCGAGGGCGAGGACGCGGTGCCAATCTTCGATCAGTTTCAAGGTGTCGCGGGCACCGGTGGAGGCAGGTTGGCGGATTTCGCCGGTGTAGGGATCGGTGTAAAAGGTCGTGGTGCGACCGGCGGTAAAAGCGACGGCCGCGAGCGGGTGGTTTTGAAGGACAATGCCATCGGGGCGGGCGTTGGGGTGCGCGTTGCGGACGCGATTCAAGAGATCGGCGAGGGGAAGTCGGGCGGCGTCGGTCGCAGGCGACGCAATGCGGCGGGCGTCGCGCTCGGCGTAGGCAATGATCTCTTTCTCAAAGGCGAGGGCGGTGCCGGTGAGGCACAGGATCGCAATCACGGTGCCGGCGATGAGTCCGGCGGCGAGGTGGAGCCAAAAAATGGATTTGCGAAAAGTCATGGAAGGCGGCGAAAGCGAAAACGTCAGACGTGGCGCGGGCGAGCGAGCAGTTAAAATTCAAGGGCGGCACCGAGGTAGACGTTGCGGCGGGGGGCGGGGTCGATGCCGTCGTTGCGGATGCGGCTGTAGTAGTCCTCGTCGAGGAGGTTGTTCACCCCGCCGATGAGGCGGACGGGCGAACCCGGAATGCGCCACTCGGCGGTGAGGTCGGTGACGGCGTGAGCGGGGATCGCGCGAGTTGGCGTGTTGCTGTCGTCGGCAAAACTGGCGGCGGTGAAGGTGGTGGTGAGCGCGATTTTGAGCGCGGCTCCCCGGGTATAAACAATGCCGGTGCGGAGGACGTGGTCGGGGGCGTATTGGGGAGTGCGGTCGCGATTGGCCCCGGCGCGGAATCGGGCGTCGAGCAGGAGTCCGTTGACGTAGAGGCTGAGCCCGGGGTCTTCGGTAGGAAGAACAGCGCGGCGACCGGAAGCGGTCGGACCGGGGCTGCGGGCGAGCACGTCATAGGAGGCGCCGAACTCGACCCCGCGGTGGACGGAGCGGCCGACATTTACGAGAGTCGAGAGACCGCCGGGCAGGGCGAGGTTGCCGATTTGGTTTTTGAAATCGAGGTGGAAGAGGCTCGCGTCTATGACGAGACCGAGGGCGGGTTGACCGCGCCAGCCGATTTCCGATTGGAGAGCGCGGCTGGCGGCGAGGTCGTTGTTGACGAGCGTGGTGGCTCCGTTGGGGACGGCTTGGGTGAAGATGAGCAGCCGGTAACTTTCGGACACGTTGAGGTAGAGCTGGGAACTCGAGCGCGCGAAATCGTAGGCGGCGGCGAGGCCGAGAAGCGGCTCGGCGGCACGGGCTCGGCGGTTTTGAAGCGGGGTGGCGGCGCGGGTAAGGTTGATGAGCTCGCGGACGTTTTGATCGCTGAACTCGACGCGTAGGCCGGGAGTCAGGCTGAGGGCGTCGAAGCGGAAGAGGTTTTCGGCAAAAATCGGCGTATAAAGGATGTCGCGCTGGGACTTGGTGCGGATCTCGCCTTGGTCGGCGGCAGGAGTGGCGCCGCGGGAGTCGGTGCGCGGGGAGTTGCTGTCGTAGAATTGGCCGCCGGCGGTAAAGACGTGGCGCTCGTCGCGGCCCCAATCGAGGCGGACGCGGGCTTCGGCGCCAAGTTGGTGAAATTGCTGGCGTTCGATGGTGTTGGTCTGAGCGGCTGCGCCGGTGGGGATGGTGCCGAAGCCGCCGCCGCCCTGCCGCTGGCTGAGGCGCGTGTAGTCGATTGCCCAAAGCCGACCCACAAACGTGCCGCGCGAGAAGTCGCGTTCCCAAACGAGCGAGGCGGCCCGTCGGTCGAGGGTGAAGCGGTCGTAAAGGCGTGAAGGAGCGCGGCGGTCAGCGAGGTAATTCACCGAGCCGGGCCCGGTCGCAAACGTAAGGCCGCCGGGCTCGCCGTGGATCTCGGTGTAAGATTCAACGGTGAGCAGAAGACGCGAGCGGGTGGCGGCGCCGAAGACGAGGCGGCCGGTGAAGGCGTCAAGGTGGTAGTCGCTGTTGGCGGAACGGATACCGTCGGATTCGCGATGATTGTAGTAGCCGTAGTAACCGAGCGGACCGGTGGTGCCGTCGAGATAACTGAAGGTGGAGTAGTAGGCATCGTCGCCGAACGTGTGAAGCGTGCCACCGCCCAGAGTCGCATCGGTGCGGGGACGATGGGTGACATAATTCAGCGCGCCGCCGGGCTGCGGGCCGTACATGAGGCCGGCGCCGCCACGGATGAATTCAACGCGGTCAACCGTGTCCAAAGGCGGCGCATAGTAGGCCTCGGGATAGCCAAATTGGTCGGCGTGAATTGGAATGCCGTCCTTGAGGACTTGGCTGAATTGGGTGCGGTGTGGGTCGAGACCGCGATAACCGATGCTAAGGAGCGGCGAGGTTTCCTCGCTGAGAATGAGGCCGGGGGCGTGGGCGAGCGCTTGACGGTAGTTGTTACCGTTGATGCGAGGGAGAGCATCGAGGTCGAGCATGGTGGTCTTTTTGCCGACATTGATTTTTGTGCCTTGGAGATCGGGCAGGAACGGACCTTGGACGGTGTGATCCTGTTCTGCTTCCGCTTCGACCCGTAGAACAGCGAGTTGGATGGGATCGGGGTTTGAGGGGAGAGAAGAAGTGCTTTGAGCCGAGCTCGAGTAAATGGATCCGACTGTGCCGAAGGTGAGCGCGAGAAGGAACACCGGGCGGCGTGCGATACTCGTCAGGTTACGGTTTGTGAAAATGCGGCAGAGGCGAAAAAAAGGACCCAAATCGAGCGACATTCAGTTTTAGAAATTGAGACTTAGTATCATGTCAAATGGTTTATTGAGACAGCCTCTCAATATCGATGTTACTGGACGTTTGACCTCAGATGAGAGGGTTCAACTAATCATCCTAAATGGTTGAGAAGTTCACAGTGAATCTTGGCGAAAGGAGTTACCCGATCTGGTTCGGGGCGAACTTGGAGTCGGAGGTGAAGGCCCAGTTGGCCGAGTGGGCTGGTGCCGGGCGAAAGATCGTGATCGTGTCCGATCGCAACGTGGCTGCCCGTCAGTCCAGGGCGCTGGGGGCCATGTTTGGTGGGGCGCCGACGCTGGAGCTGGAACCGGGCGAAGGAACCAAGTCGTTGAGCGAGTTGGGGCGGGTGCTGGATTTTCTGGCGGCCAACAAGATCGACCGCCGCGCGGTGTTGGTCGCGGTCGGCGGCGGGGTGATCGGCGACCTCGCTGGATTTGCGGCGGCGGTGTATCTGCGCGGGATCGATTTCGTGCAGGTGCCGACGACCTTGTTATCGATGGTGGATAGTTCGGTGGGCGGCAAAACCGGGCTCAATCTGGCGGCGGGAAAAAATTTGGTCGGGGCGTTTCACCAACCCAAGGTGGTGTTTGTCGCGACGGAGATGTTGGCGACCTTGCCGGTGCGGGAGTTCGCGGCGGGAATGGCGGAAGTGATCAAGACTGGGCTGTTGGGCGACGCGGAGTTGTTTGCCCGGCTTGAGCGCTCGCCCTTGACGGTGGATTCGCCGGACTTGGCGGGGGTCGTGCGGCGCTGCTGCGAGTTGAAGGCGCGGATCGTGGAAGCCGATGAGCGTGAGTTGGCGCAAGAAGGCGGTCGGGCGCTGTTGAACTTGGGCCACACCTTCGGTCATGCCATCGAACAAGTGACGGGTTATGGCGGCTATTTGCACGGCGAGGCCGTGGCGGTCGGCCTCTGTGCGGCGGCGCGACTTTCGGCAAAAATCGGAATGATCGGCGCGGGTGACGCAGCTCGCGTTGAAACGGTGGTTGCGGCGCATGGTCTGCCAACGCGGCTGAGCGAACCGCTGCCGCTGGCCGACTTGGTCGACGCGATGGCGCGGGACAAGAAAGTGCGGGCAGGTGGCGTCCGTTTTGTGGTGTTGAAACGGCTAGGGGAGGCGGCGACGCAGAGTGGAATAGACCCGGCGTTGGTGGCGCAAAGCTTTCGCGAGGTGGGAGCGGCCGGGTGAAGGCTCGCGGCTTAGGGGAATTCGTGAAACAACGGCCTTAGTCAAAAACGCCCCATGTCCGCCATCGATGAAGGAATCGTCCGCGAGTATTTCGAGCAGAACGGATTTTTTGTGCGACAGGCGCGCAAGTATTCGGTGACCGCGCGAAAGAAAACTGGGGAAGAGGAAATCGATCTCCTGGTCTCGAATCCGGCATGGCTGCGGGGCGGACGAGAGCCGGATTTTTTTCTCTTTGCGAGCGAACTGCCCTTCATCCAACGGGCGGTGGTTTCGGTAAAGCCATGGCATACGAACGTCTTCACGCCCAATATCCTGAAGAGCTCTCCGGAAATTTTTGGTTTTCTAGAGCAGAACGTGCTCAAGCAATTGCCGCGCTTTTTCGAGGCAGATGCGCCGGGAAATGAGGCGGGCGCACGCGTGACCAAAATTCTGGTGCTGCCCGCTCTGCCCACCGCGGAGCCGTTTCGCTCGCAGAGTGTCGCTCTGCTGAAGGAGCGCGGGGTGGATGCGATCATCTCGTTCCGGGCGATGCTGACCGACTTGATCGACAAAATCGAAAGCAACCAGAGCTACAGCAAGAGCGACACGCTCCAAGTTATGCGCATTTTGAAGAACTACGACCTGATCAAGGATACGCAGTTGGAATTGCCGGTCGGACGAGAGCCGACGGCCCGCAAACTACGCGCGGAGATTTTGAAATGACCTCAACGATTCACCCGACCGCGATCGTCGAGGAGGGCGCGCAGATTGGAGCGGGTTGTGCGATCATGGCCTACGCGATCGTGACGCGGCACAGCGTGCTGGGTGACGGTGTGGTGGTGCATCCTTTCGCCGTCGTGGGTGGGGATCCGCAGTATCTGAAATTCGACGCGACGCTGTCCACGGGCGTGCGGATCGGGCCCGGCACGGTAATTCGAGAACATGTGACGATCAACCGCTCGATCCATGCAGGTGCGGCGACGACAGTGGGCGCAGGCTGCTTTCTTATGGCGAACGCCCACGTGGCTCATGATTGCGCGGTGGCGGATCACGTCGTGCTCGCGAACAACGCGATGTTGGCCGGACACGTCGAGATCGGCGCGCACACGTTTGTAGGCGGCGGGGCGGGTTTGCATCAATATTGTCGGATCGGTGAAGGCGTGATGGTGGCGGGCAACGCGGCGGTCACGCGCGACGTGCCGCATTTTACTTTGGTCGCCGAGCGGGACGAGGTCATCGGGTTCAACGTAGTCGGACTGAAGCGCCGTGGATTCAGTCGTGCGGCGATTGCGGAGCTCAAAGGGGCTTTCCAAGAAGTTTATTTCACTGCGGGTAACATTCGCGAAGTGGCGGCGGGCTTGGCGGTAAGCGGGCGATTTGGGAGTGCGGAGGCGCAAAAATTTCTGGCCTTCTTCAGCGGTGGAAAGCGGAGCTTTGCCCGGGCGCGACGCGCGGCGACCGACGATACCGAAGCCTGACCAAAGGGCGGCGCTTGATAAATGGGCGCAGAACGCAATGGTTGGGGCTGTGTCCTCTCCTGTATCACCCGAAATCATTGTGCCGGTGGCGTTGCCGGAAGGCGTGCGCGAAGGGAATGAGAACTTGGTGAAGCTCACCCCGGCGGCAGGCGGCAAGGTGGCGGCGTTGATTGCGCGCGAAGCCCAAGGAGCGTTCCTGCGGATCGCGATCACGGGCGGCGGTTGCAACGGTCTGAGCTATAAAATGAAATTTGTGCCGGCGCCGAAGCGGGGGGACATTTTGGTCAGGACGGCCGACACGCAGGTCGTGGTCGATCCCAAGACCGCGCTCTATTTGAAGGGCACGCACTTAGACTACTCGGCGGCAATGGTCGCGGGAGGGTTTAAATTTTCTAACCCGAATGCCAAGGCGAGTTGCTCGTGCGGCGAAAGTTTCAGCGTATGAGCCGAGTCGCCGGCTGGTTTCCAAATTGGTATTGCCCCCTGCGAGACGAGCAGAGACATATAAGGGACCTTATCCTTCTTACCAAAACTAATTGATGGCTACTTCGTTCCCTTCTGCCGGCGCCGGTGGCAACCGCTCCGGATCTTATCAGCGTCGCAATGTCGACCCGTTCGCGGCTATTCGCCGTAATCATCGCATCAAAGTCCCGGCAGTCCGCTGCATCTCACCCGAGGGACGTCAGCTAGGCATCCTCGACACCCAGAAGGCCATTTCCCTTGCGCTCGAAGTGGGCCTTGATCTGGTCGAGGTCGCGCCCAACGCCACGCCGCCGGTGTGCCGCATCATGGACTTCGGTAAATATGTTTACGAAGAGCAGAAGAAGACTTCCCACGTCAAATCGACGGCGAGCAAGATCAAGGAGATTGAATTCAGCGCGCGTATCGCAGACGGAGATTTTTTCACCAAAGTGCGTCACGCCGAGGAGTTTTTGGGTCATGGCAACAAGGTGAAGTTGCGGCTCAAGTTCCGTGGTCGCGAAATGGCGCACACCGAGATCGGTTTCGCCGTGATGACCCGGAGTGTCGCCGAGCTGGTCGGCATGGGCGTGCCGGATGCGCCGCCGAAGTTGATCGGTCGAAACATTCACGTCATGCTGACGCCGCTCGCGCCGAACAAGCGCAAGCCGAAGTATAAGCCCTCGGCGGATTCGCCGGCCGTCGACGACGGTCCGGACCAGTCGGGTGACGACGACGATGATGATTCTTCGGACTCGGTGGCGGGAAAACCGGCGAGCGGGTCTTGACGGATTGGGAAATGAAATTCCGGCACGTCCGGCAAGTTGCCCTTGTGGTCGGCTTGCTTTTGGGCGGGCACTACTTGGCGGCCCAAGAACCCAGAGGGCGTTCCGCGCCCACCCGTCCAGGCAGTTCGCCCCGCTTCGAGGTGCCGCCGCCGACATCGCCGGCCAATAAATCGGTTGCAGCTACGGCGGTGCCAGCCCCGGCCGGGCGCAAGCAAGCAACGACCACTCGATTTCCCGATCCGGAATGGGTCAATATCACGACGGCGGCGCGTCGGCTGGGATTGAAGTTGGATTGGAAGGTCCGTGGCCGTGAGGCAATCTTGACGGACAAGGTAACGAGGTTGGAGGTCGCGGCTGACCGGATCGAAGTCGATCTTAACGGCCAGCGGGTTTTTTTGGGCCAAGCGCTGCTGCCCCGCGGCGGTGAACTATTTGTCACGAAGATTGATCTCGAGCGATGTTTGGTGCCGTTGGTCCGGCCGGCGTTGATCGGAAGAGTGAAGCGGCGACCGCAGGTGATCGTGATCGATCCCGGGCACGGTGGTCCGGACAAGGGGATGATCAACGAGCGGCTCAATCTTTTTGAAAAGACCTTTACGCTCGATACCTCGCAGCGGTTGAAAAAAATTCTCGAGGCCCGCGGTTGGAAAGTCGTCCTGACACGGGATGACGATCGGCAGTTAAAACCGAGCAAGGCGGACGATCTGCGTCGGAGGGCGGAAATAGCGGATGAGGTCGAAGCCGATGTTTTTGTCAGCGTCCACTTCAACGCCGTGGAGGAGCAAGTGGAGAAGGTGCGCGGGCTGGAGGTGTTCCGTTTTACGCCGCAGCATCAGCCGCCGATCTCGCGTGCGATGCGCCGCCTCGACGACGCCCAACTGAGTCCGGGCAATGGGAATGACGCCTGGAATTCACTGCTGGCGCATTCGATCCAGAACGCGATGCTCACGCGGTTGAAGCTGGAGGATCGCGGTTTCAAACATGAGCGATTCGCCGTGCTTCGTCTGGTTTCGTGTCCGGCCGTTTTGATCGAGGGCGGCTTTATGTCGAACATCTCCGAGGCGAAGCAGATCGCGACGCCGGCGTATCGTCAGCGGCTGGCCGAGGCGATTGCCGATGGGCTCTCGGACTACCGCTCCACGCTCGAAAAGCTGCGCGTCACAGGCAAAGCGGCGACACCTTAACGGGCCTGGAGCTCAGTTGAAGCTCTGGCGGGAGTTGTGCTTGAGGTAGGCGGCGATGGTGGCGGTGAAGACCTCGCCAAATTCGGCGCGCTTCTTTTCGCCGATGCCGGGGATGCCTTCGAGGTCGGAGAGAGACTGGGGATATTCGCGCGCGAGGGCCCGGAGGGTGTTGTCGCCAAAAATAATGTAGGCGGGAACCTTGCGTTCGTCGGCCAAGAGCTTGCGCAAGGTGCGGAGTTTCTCGAAGAGGATTTCGTCGCAGTCGATGTCGCCCTCGCGGCGTGGGGCGACGCGGCGGGATTTTGGCGCGTCGGCGGCTGGCTTGGTCAGGGTGATGGGAGTGCGGGCGCGGAGGACGGCCATGCCCTCGGCGGTGAGCTCGAGGGTGGCGTATTCGCCGGTGCCGAGCCCCACATAGCCGAGACGCATGAGCTCGCGGCCGATACTGGCCCACTGGGGGCGAGAAAGCTCGCCGCCGATGCCGTAGGTCGAGAGTTGATCGTGACCCCAGCGGGTAATCTTGTCCGTTTTCGCGCCGGTGAGAACCTCGATGACGTGGTTCAGGCCCGCGCCGAAGCGACTCGCTTGCTGGATGCGAAAGACGCACGAGAGAAATTTCTGTGCGACGATGGTGCCGTCGAAGCTCTCGCGCGGGTCGGCGCAGTTGTCGCAGGCGCCGCAGTTGTTGAGCGGAAACGTTTCGCCGAAATACTGGAGAAGCTCGGCGCGGCGGCAGCCGGAACTTTCTGCGTAATGGACGATTTGTCGGAGTTGGGCGCGAGCAATCGAGCGCTCCTGCTCGTTGGTGATTTCGTCGAGGAAGTGGGTCTGCTTCGCGATATCGCCCGGGCTAAAGAGCAGGAGGCAATCGCCGGGGAGACCATCGCGACCGGCGCGGCCGG
>SXGQ01325862.1_pt1 | contig 18306 bp, 15 predicted proteins | sample 3178371 | NCBI WGS metagenome assembly SXGQ01 (sample SAMN11356859, study PRJNA531348) | freshwater metagenome | isolation source: freshwater sample F1-20 | place: China: Fuxian Lake, Yuxi | collected 2017-12-25 | reverse complement strand
TCGCGATCGAGGCGCGGCGGACCGCCGGCCTGTCGCCCGAGGAGGCGATCCTCCAGGCCTGCATCCTCCGCGTCCGGCCGATCACGATGACCACGCTCGCCGCGCTTCTCGGCGGTCTGCCGCTCGCGCTCGGGACCGGGCCGGGGGCCGAGCTGCGCTGGCCGCTCGGGGTGGCGATCGTCGGCGGCCTGGCGGCCAGTCAGGTGCTCACGCTGTTCACCACGCCGGTGGTCTACCTGTGGCTCGAGTGGCTGCGGCCGGCCCCGCGGACGTCGCTGCCGGGTGCCGGGGCCGACCCGGGGCCGATGGTCGATCCGGTTGCGGAGCCGCTTCTGGCACTGCCCACGGGGGGAGTCGCGTCATGAAAAACGTCCCGCGCACCGGGAAGCGGCAGCGGCCGAAGACCGCCGTCCGCGGCAAACGCTTCCTCTGCGCGGTGTGCCGGAGGAGGAGCCCGCGGCCGGTGAAGACGCCGGCGCCATGGTATTGCCCGCGGTGCCTGGAGATCATCCAGGCACGGCAGGCTGGTGGAGGCTGATCTGGCCCGCGGCCAGTCGCCGCAGCCGATGCGCCCCAGGTCGTCCGTTCGCAGTCCCCGTATTTGATCTTCACGATGGCCGGCAGCCTTCTCCTCCTTCTCGACGACATCGCCTCGGCGCTCGACGACGTCGCGACGATGACGAAAGCCGCCGCCGCCAAGACAGCCGGCGTGGTCGGCGACGATCTCGCGCTGAATGCCAAGCAACTCAGTGGCGTGGCCGCCGACCGTGAGCTGGCGGTGGTGGCGGCGGTGGCCCGCGGGTCGGCGTGGAACAAATGCATCCTCGTGCCGACGGCGCTGATGCTGGGCTGGCTGGCGCCGGCCGCGGTGCAGCCGCTCCTCATGATCGGCGGCGCCTATCTCTGCTTCGAGGGGGTCGAGAAGCTCGTCCACGGGCTTGTGCACGGTCGCATCCACCGCCGGCGCCACGGCGCCGGTGCGGCGCCGGCCGACACGGCGCATGCCGATGGTCCCCGGGCCGACGCCACCGCGGTGAGCGAGGCGGAGCGTGTCCGCGGCGCCGTCCGCACCGACTTCATTCTCTCGGCGGAGATCATCGTGATCACGCTCGGGGTCGTCGCCGGCCAGCCATGGGGGATGCAGGTCGGAGTGCTCGCCGGCGTGGCCGTGCTGATGACAGTGTTCGTCTATGGACTGGTGGCGGCGATCGTCAAGCTCGACGACGTCGGCCTGCGGATGGCGCGAAGCCCGACGCCCTGGGTGGGCGGCCTCGGTACACGGCTGGTGAGGGTGTCTCCGTGGCTGCTCCGCTCCTTGTCGGTGGCCGGTACCGCGGCGCTGTTCCTCGTCGGCGGCGGGATCGTCGCCCACGCGCTGCCGCCGGTGCACGACTTCGTGCAGGCGATCGTCGGCGGGCTCCTCGGCGAGGTGCCGTGGCGCGGCTGGATCGACTGGCTCGGCGAGGGCTGTGTCGGGCTTGCCGTCGGGGCGCTGGGCTTCCTGACGGTCAGCGCTGCGCGGGCGGTGTGGAGCCGGCCGGGGGCACCGGCAGCGTGACCCGGATCCGGGTGCCCTCGCCAGGGGCGCTGTCGATCTGGCAATCACCGCCGGCGAGTCGGACGCGCTCCGTCATGCCTGTCAGGCCGAAGCCGCGCCCGCGCGCGCCGGCCGGTTCGAAGCCGCACCCGGCATCGCTGACCGCAAGGTCGATCCGGTCGTCGGTCCGGGCCAGCGAGAGGGACGCGGTCTTCACCCCGGCGTGTCGGCGGACGTTGGAGAGCGATTCCTGGACCACGCGGTAGACGGTCGTCTCGAGTGCCGCCGGAAGCGGGCCGAGCGTTGGGGGGATGGTGGCGTGGACGGTAAGGCCGGTCGCGGCCGACGAATCGACCAGGTCGTGAAGGGCATCCACCAGGCCGAGGTCGTCGAGCACCGCGGTGCGGATGCCGCGGATCAGCATCCGGCCGTCGGCGATGCCGCGGTCGAGCTCACCGATCACGGTCTCCAGCAGGTCGCGTTGCGGCACGTGCGGATGGTCGCGGAGATAGGCCTCGAGCAGCATCCGGGAGCCGACCGCATGCTGGATGAGACCGTCGTGGAATTCGTGGCAGAGCGACTGCTTCTCCTTCTCCTGCGTGTCGATCAGGCGGCGCAGCATCTCCTCACGCTGATGCAGGTCGGTGAGGTCCATCACCGTGCCGATGAAGCTCACCACCGTCCCCGACGCGTCGCGGATCGGCAGGGCCGCGGCGAGCACGGGGTGGATGGTGCCGTCGGCATCGACGATCCGCAGCTCGTTGACATAGGGTTTTCTCCCCTCCACAGACTCCGTCCACCGCGCCATCGTGGATGCGATGTCGTCGGGATGGATCGCTCGGCTCCAGGCGTGGCCGAGCGTGTCGCGGGCCGACAGACCGGTGAGGGCCTGCCATTTCTCGTTGGCGAACGTGCAGCGGCCGTCGATGTCGGCGCCCATGATGCCGACCGGGGCGCGGTTGACGAGGGTCCGGAACTCCTCCCGGCTGAGCCGCAGTTCGGCCTCGAGCGCCTGGCGCCGCTCCACCTCGCACTCGAGTTGCTGTTGGCGGACGTGGGCCCGGTCGGCCTCGGCAAGGGCTCGGTCATGGGCCCGGCGCTGGGCCGACATCAGCCAGACGATGATGGTGCCGAAGGCGAAGGTGATGAGGCTGGCGACGAAGCGGATCGGATGGCTGAGCGGTTCCGCCCCCGGCACGTAAAACAGCCACTCCGATGCCAGGAACGTGACGACGAGCGTGGCGAAGCCCGGGGCGAAGCCGCACGTGAGCGTGGCCGCGACGGTGCCCACCAGGCAGCCGAGGTAGGGCTGCCGCGGCCCGATCACGGGGTCGAGGAACCAGCGCGCGGCGAGGGCCCCGACGCCGATCGCGAGCGCCACGGGATAGCGGATGCGGGCCGGGGTGTGGACGAACGGCATGGCGGCGGGGTGGAGGGACGAGGACCGCCGGTCGAGGTCGCCGCTACGGCACCTCCCGCGCGGCAACCGAGGGCGGCCAATTCTAGCCGCCGGGGGCGGATTCCCGTGGCGACCGGTCCACGGCCGGTCTTTTTCCCCGGGCCGCTAGACTGCGACAGCGACGGACCACGAGCAGGCCGTGCACACGCGCGGCTGCGGCTGCCGGCAGCGGGGGGCAGGAGTCGTGACGAACGGGACCGACCGGACAGGCGGCGCAGAGCACGGGGCCGATGGCCTCCGCTGCGGATGGTGGCCGGCGACCGCCTGGGTGCTGCTCGACTGGGGGGCCAGTGCGTTTTCGACGATCCTGATCACCCTCGTGGTCACCTACGCCGAGCGGATCGTCTTCGCCGACCGGGTGTGGGGTGTGCCGGGCGGCGTGGTCTGGGCCTGGATCAGCGCGCTGGCTGCGATCGTCTCCGCAGGGCTCGCGCCCTGGCTCTCGGCGCGCGCCGACCGCACCATGAGCCACCAGCGGTCGATGGTGGAGAGCGTGGTGCTCGGGAGCGCCGGTTGCCTGCTTCTCGCGGCCGTGCCCGCCGACGCCCGTCTCCTCGTCGCAGCGGCGATCGTGATGGCCTCGATCGGCTTCGACATGGCGCAGATCTTCACCGGGAGCCTGCTGCCGCGACTCGCCGGTGGGGCGGCTGCCGACCGACTTTCCGCGGTCGGTTTCGCGGCCGGCTATGCGGGGGGCGCTGTCGCGCTCCTGCTGGCCACGGCACTGGTCGGCGCCCGGGAGCAACTCGGGCTCTCGGGCGCGCAGGCCTTGCGCTGGTCGTTCGTCGTGATGGGTGGATGGTGGTTCTTCTTCTCGTTGCCCGGCTTCGTCACCCGCCTCGGTGATGCGCGCTGCGAGCCCCCCACCGGCACCTCGGTGGGGGAGCTGCTCGCCTTCGCCCGCTCGCTCGTCGCGGGTGGCGGTCTCCTCGGCAGGGTGCTCGCCGGGGCGGCGCTCGTCACCGGAGCCGTCCAGACGGCGATCACGCAGTTTTCGAGCCTCGCGATCGAGGAGTTCCACATGGAGGCACCCGCGGTGGTCCGCCTCGTGCTGCTTGTCCAGTTCGTCGCGCTCCCCGGCGCCCTGCTCATGGGGTGGGCCTCGACCCGGTGGAGCCGGCGCGGCGTGCTCACGCTGTGCGTGGCGGGATGGGTGGCGGTGTGCGTGCTCGGCTGGTTCGTCCAGTCGCCGGCCCAGCTCACCTGGTTGGCGGTCCTCCTCGCGCTCGTGCTCGGCGGTGTCCAGAGCGTGGTCCGGGCGACGGTGGCGGTGCTCGCGCCGCCGGGCCGCTTCGGTGCCACGTTCGGCCTGTTCCAGGTGGGGACGAAACTGTCGGGGTCGCTCGCGAGCCTCCTCTTCGGCGCCATGTACGCCGTCAGCGGCCAGCCGCGCGCGGGGGGCGCCACTCTGGTGCTGCAACTGCTGCTCGGCTGGTGGGTGCTCCGGGGCGTCGCCGGCCATGATGGAGCGGGCCACACCGCCGCCGGGGAGCGCCACGGTCGGCCGGCCGACGGCGGGGGGCCGACATGAGGGTCCTCGTGACGGGTGGAAGCGGCTTCCTCGGCGGCTGGCTGGCGCGGCGGCTGCTGGCGGAGGGGCATGCCGTGCGGCTCATCTGCCGCGGCGACCGGGCCCCCCTGGCGCGGGCTCTTCCCGGCACCGAGGTGGTCCCCGGCGACGTGACCGACGCGACGAGCCTGGCGGCGGCCTGCCGCGGAATCGACACCGTGTTCCATCTCGCCGGGGTCGTGGGTCACGGCGCGCACGCCCGGACCGAGATGGAACGCGTCAACGTGGGGGGCACCGCGCGGGTGATCGACGCCTGTGCCGCCAGCGGCGCGCGCTTGGTCCATGCCAGTTCCGCGGTCGCGGTGGGGGCCTCGTTCGACGGCCATCCGCTCGACGAGCAGGCTCGTTGGACGCTGGCGTCCCTCCGGCTGGGATACTTCGACACGAAACACCGCGCCGAGGAGTTGGTGCTCGCGGCGGTGCGTGCGCGGCGGATCGAGGCGGTGATGATCAATCCGACCACCATCTACGGCGCGGGTGACGCGGCCAAGGGGAGCCGGACGGTGCAGGTGGCAGTGGCCCGCGGGCGCTTTCCCTGGGTGCCCCCCGGAGGGGTCGGCGTGGTGGCGGTCGAGGATGTCGTCGATGCGTTCCTTGCGGTGTGGTGCCGGGGGCGCGTCGGTGAGCGCTACCTGATCAACGGTGGCAATCTCACCCTCCGCGAGCTGTTCACGGCGATCGCCCGGGCGGCGGAGGTGAGGCCGCCGTGGATCCCGCTGCCCCGCGCCGTGCTCTTCGGGCTCGGGGCGGTCGGTGATCGGCTGGCGGCGTTCGGCTTCGATCCGCCATTCACCACCGAAACCGCCTGGATGGCGGTCCTCCACCACTGGTTCGATGGCGGACGCGCGGAACGCGAACTGGGGATCAGGCCCCGGCCGCCGGCGGCGGCGATCACCGCCAGCGTGGAGTGGATGCGTGCGGCGGGGCTGCTCGGCGGGCGGTGGGGCCGGAGATCCTCATCCGCGGCGGCGATGATGGATGTGCACTCATGATCACGGGCGGGCGAACGCGGCGAACCGCCATCGTCACGGGCTCCGGCAGTGGCCTGGGACGGGCTCTGGCGGTGCGCCTGGCGCGCGATGGCTGGGAGATCGCCCTCTGCGACATCGACACCGCGGCCGCCGCGGTGACGCTGGCCCTCGTCGAGCACGCCGGTGGTGTCGGCCGCGTGGAGCGGCTCGACGTCGGGCGGCCGGCGGAATGGGAGGGGTTGCGAGAACGGCTCGGCCGCGACTGGCCACGGCTCGATCTGTTGGTCAACAACGCCGGCGTCGCCGTCTCGGGGGAGGTGGGGCGCTGCCCGCTCGACGACTGGCGCTGGATCGTCGATGCCAACCTCTGGGGCACGATCCACGGGTGCCATGCCTGCGTCGACTGGCTCAAGGCCAACCCCGATCGCCCCCACATCGTCAATGTCGCGTCGCTGGCGGCGATCGGTGCCGCCCCGGGCATGGCGGCCTACAACGTCACCAAGGCGGGGATCGTGGCGCTTTCGGAGACGCTGTGGACCGAGTTGCGGCCCCACGGCGTCGGGGTGACGGTGCTCTGCCCGTCGTTTTTCCGTACCGCGCTCCTCGATCGCGGACGGTTCGCGGAGGACCGTCACCGCCGGGTGGCGGCCGCCGTGGCCGATCGGTCGAGCCTCTCGGCGGAGCGGGTGGCCGATGCCGCCGTGCGCGCGGTTGCCAGGCGGCAGCTGTACGTGTTCCTGCCGGGCCGTGCCCGGCTGGTGTGGTGGTTCAAACGGCTGTTTCCCCTCGGGTTCCTCGCCGCGGTCGTCAGCGAGGTCGATCGCCGGTTCCAAGCCGACGCGCGGTCCGGGGCCGCGCGCGGTCATCGGAAGGATGGAGCACCATGAGGCAGCGCAGGCGGTATTGGCTGACGGCGATCCTCATGACGGCGCTCCTGCCGGGGGGCAGCGGCTTCGTCCGGGCCGCGGACGCGCTCGATCGGCTCGAGGCCGGCAGGCTCGGCCGGATCGCCGCCGCGCGCGCTGAACTGGCGGCGGCGCGGCGTGCCGTGGTGCGGACCGGCACGCTGCGCGAATACCGCGTGAACCTCCATGTCCATTCGCTCCTCTCCCACGACAGCCGCGGGACCGTGGCGGAGATCGTGGCTGCGGCTCGGGCGGCCGGGACCGATGCGGTGTTCTTCACCGAGCATCCCACCGCCGCCTACGACTTCGTCGCCGACGGCCATGCCGGCCTCCACGACGGGGTGCTGCTCGTGCCGGGGGCGGAGACGCAGGGGCTGCTGCTTTTTCCCCGGGAACCGGTGCCGGAGCATGCCACGCTGGCGCCGCAGGACCTGGTGCGGCGGGTGCGGCAGCGCGGCGGGCTGGCGTTTCTCTCCCATCTCGAGGAGCGGCTCGATTGGCAGCTCGACGGGCTCACCGGGTGCGAGATCTACAACACGCATGCCGATGCCAAGGAGGAGCAGCGGCTCTTCGCGGCGATGAAGAACCCGCTCTGGCTGCTGCAGGTGGCGCCGCTGGTGAAGGCCCATCCCCAGGAGGCCTTCTCGGCCCTGCAGGATGAACCGGCGCTCTACCTCCGGCGCTGGGACGAACTCGGCGCGGTGGCGGCCCACACGGGGATGTCGGCCAACGACGCCCACCGCAACATCGGCCTCGTCGCCCGCCTCGGGGAGGACGGACGGGTGCGGGTCTGCGACGCGCTCGACGAGGAACTTGTGGTGCTCGATGCGGCGCTGGTCCGCGGCCTGCTGCCGGTGCCCGAGGGGGCGATGCCGGGGGCCGAGCTGTTCCGCCTCCAGCTCGATCCCTACGAGTGCAGCCTGCGGCACGTGGGCACCCACGTGCTCGCCGCAGAGCTGTCGCGCGGCGCGCTGTTTGCCGCGCTCGGGGCGGGGCGCGCGTTCGTCGCCTTCGACTGGATCGCCGACGCCACCGGATTCGACTGCGCGCTGGTGGATGGCGCTGGCCGGCATGAGATGGGCAGCCTCCTGCCGGTGGCACCCGATCGCCGGCTGGAGGCGCGGGCCCCGCTCTCGGCGCACTGGCGGGTCGTGCAGGCGGGGAAGGTGGTCCACGAGGCGGATGGGGAGCGGCTCGACTGGCCGGTGCCGGCCGCCGCCACCGGACCGCTGCGGGTGGAGGTCTGGCTCGACGTGGCGGACGAGCGGCTCCTCTGGGTGCTGGGGAATCCGTTCCATCTGCGCCCGGAGTAACCGCTCCATGCCCGTTCCACGCCGCGGGTGACGCTGCGGATGGCGCCGGCAATGACGGCTGCGCTGGCGGGTCGGATCGCGGGTCCGCCGCGCGGCGGGGCGGCTCTGGTCACCGCGCGCCCGATCGCCGGACGATACCGGTGAGGATCGGGATCGCGGACGGTCGCCGCCGGTGGGCTGGCGGCCTGCCATTCCGCAGGGAGGCGGACAGATGCTGCGCGTGTGGATCAACCGGGCCCGCGGTTCGGTCGTACTCGGCCTGACACTCGTGGGGTCGGCCCCCGTATGGATGCCGCAAGGCCGGGCGGCCGACGCACCGCAGGTGGCATCCCCCGAAACGACGCTCCTCGAGAGCCTCGACCTGTTCGCTGCCGAGCTCGACCGGCTCCAGACCGACATCGAGGAGACTGCGCGGCTCCAGGAGCAGCTCGAGGGGCTGTCGCGACGGCTCGCCGTGCTCGAGGCGGGCCTCACCCGTGGTTCGCAGCCGGCATTCGATCCCACGCTGCCCCGCCCTCCGGCCGAGGTGACCCGGACGCAGCCGATGGTGATCGCGCCGCAGGTCCGGGCGGCGTTGCCACCGCTTCCGGCGGCCGATGGCCCGGGCATCGTGCTGCCGCCGCCCGACGTGATGTCGCGGGAGCACGACGCCTTCCCGCGGATCGACGACATCCCCGCCGACAGCATGCCGTTGCCGCAGGTTGACGTGGCGTCGCATGGCTGCCTGCAGCGTTTCCTGCGCGGCGGGCGGGGCGGACGCACCGGGCGGTGACGAAGACGGTGGCGACGAGGGTGGCATAGACTGCCGGCGTGTCCAGCGTCCGGCTCCCGGAGAGTCACCTGCCATGCAGTTGCCGATCCGCCTCTGCATCGTCGTCAGCCTTGGTGCCCTGTCCGCAGCCGGATCCCGGGCCCGTTGCCAGCCGCCCGCTCCGGCGCCGGCCACGCCAGCCGTCGCGTGGGGCACGATCGACCCGCTCCCGGCAGACACCGGGCGCACGCTGTGTCGCGTGGCTGTGCCCCCGGTCTCAGGGCGACTCGACCTGCCGGCGGGATTCCCGCAGATCAGCGCCGCCCGGGCGCCGACGCTGGATGGCTTGGTCGATCTGCCGGTGGAGGTCAGCGCCGACGGCTCGCGGGTCGAGGTGCTGGCGGGTGCGGCCGTCACCGGACCGGTGACGATCGAGACCCTCGAGGGTTCGGCCCAGTTCGCCGACGGACGGATCGGCCTGTCGGCGCTCGACGCCAAGGTGAATGGCAGCCGGGCGAAGCTGGAGAGCCATCCCGGGAATCACCGCATCGGCTTCTGGACCGATCCTGCTGACAGCGTGGCATGGACGTTCACCGCGACGCGCTGGGGGCGCTACGAGGTGCGGCTCACCTACTCGAACGCCGGTCCTCCCGGCGCCGGCGTGGAGGTGGACGTCGCGGGCCGGCGGCTCGCGGGGCGCCTCGCCTCGACCGGCAGTTGGTACCGGTATGTGACCCTCTCGCTGGGCGCCGTCCTGGTGGAGCGGGCGGGGGAACTGCCGGTGCGGGTCCGGTGCACGGAGCCGGTCGGCGGGGCATTCATGAATCTCAAGGCGGTCGTGCTCATGCCCGCCTGCGAGGGCGATCCGCCTGTTCAGGGAGACGACGGCGTGGTGCTCCTCCATGCGAGCGATGCCACCGTGCGCGGCACGATGCTCCGGTGGGAGCCGGCCGAGAAGAAACAGACCCTTGGCTACTGGGTGCGCCCCGGTGATGCCGCCGAGTGGGAGTTCACGGTCGCGCGGCCCGGCACGTTTGCCGTCGAGGTGCTGCAGGGCTGCGGCCCGGGGCAGGGAGGGAGCGAGATGGGCCTGTCCCTCGATCCCGGCGGCCTGTCCGCGGCAGAAGTCACGTTCGTCGTCGAGGAGACCGGCGGCTTTCAGGACTTCCGTGTGCGGGAGGTCGGCCGGATGACGATCCCCACCGCCGGCCGGCACCTGCTCCGTGTGCAGCCGCGGGCGATCGCCCGGCAGGCGGCCTGCGACATCCGCCAGGTCAGATTGGTGCCGCTCGAACCGTGACGGGTGCGGAAAGAACAGAACCCGGCCCACGGGTCCGTACACCGGAAACGCAGGAGCGCCGTCAGTCGTCCGACCAGTCGATCGAACCGATGATCACGGTGTCGGAATCGGCGGTCGGGGGCCGGTCGCCGAGGCCGGCGATCTCCAGGGACCCTTCGCTGACCGACTCATCGGTGGGGAACGGATCGTCGCCCGGCATTGCCCCACCACCGAGCACCGCCCCGCCGAGCACCGAGTCGCCGGGCACCGAGTCGCCGGGCACCGAGTCGCCAAACGCCGCGACGTCGTCGAGGAGATCGCCGGTGGCGAAGATCGAGTCATCAGCGAGAACGGAATCATCGGCGGCGAACGGGGCCGGAGCGGTGTGCACGTCGGCCGACCCGTCGTCGGCGAAGGTCTCGCTGACGATGTACTGACGGAGCGCCGTTTCAACGACCTCGTCGAGGTCACGCCCCTGCTCGGCGGCGAGCCGACGCAATTCCTGCTCGATGTCCTGGTCCATGAAAAAGTCCATGGTGGAAGTCTACGCACGGGCAACGAAAATGGTTCGGTCACACGGAATACTCACGATCTTCGGGTCGGGAGGGCAGCCTGGTTCCCAGGCCCCGGATCCACGGCCCGCCCGTCCTGAGGCATGGAGCAAACCCATGGATGTCGGTGCCGGCTGGTGGCGGGACGAACGATTCGGCCGCGGACGCGGTGGTTTTGCCCCGGCGCTGGCCATCGCCATGGTGATCGGGTTCCCCGTCGGCCGGGCGGCCGACAAGGAACCCACCGCACCCCCGCCGCAGCCCCGCGCCCGGGTGGAGCAGATCGTGGAGGGCTGGACACTTCGCGTCGATGATCGGCTGCTCGCGGGGGGCGCCGAGGCGGCCCTCGGGGCGGAGGCACTGCGGTGCATCGCGGCGAAGCTCGCCGACATCCGCACGGTGGTGCCGGCAGAGCGGGTCGCGGAGCTGCGCGCGGTGCCGATCGTCCTTGACGTCCGCTGTGGCGATCTGCGGAGCATGCAGTACCACCCCAGTCGCGAGTGGCTCGTGTCGCACGGCTACCCGGCCGATCTGGTCCGCTGCGTCCACCTGCCGGTGGCGGCCGACGTGGCCACCCCGCGCACCATCCGCGAGCAACCCTGGGTGCTGCTCCACGAACTCGCCCATGCCTACCACGATCGGGTCCTCGGGTTCGACGATCCGCGGATCCACGCCGCGTTCGACCGGTACGTCGCCGCCGGCCGTGGCGACCGCACGCTCCTCCACGACGGCTCGCGGACGCGGCACTACGCGCTCACCGACCACAAGGAATTCTTCGCCGAGATGACCGAGGCCTGGTTCGGCAGCAACGACTTCCACCCCTTCAATCGGGCGGAACTGCTCGAGACCGAGCCGGAGATCGCCATGCTCCTGGAGGCGATCTGGGGACGGCCGGCGGGGTGAGCGACCCGGTGATTGTTGCGCCTTGTCCCGGGGGGTATCGTCAGCGGACCACCCCGGACCCAGCACGATGACAGCCTCCCCGCCACCCGCGGAACCGACCGAGCCCGGGCCGACGACGATCGAGTCGATCCTCGTCGCCGCCAGCGACGAGACGCGTGCGGCCCTGCGCACGCTCGGCGAACTGCTCGGCAACGCCCCGACGGCGTGCCCGTCGCCCACCCTGTTCGCCTGCCGGCATCTCGGTGTCGACACCGTCGGCTTGGCGAGCACGAAGTTCAACGGGCCGGGGACCGCGCTGTCGTTGCTCGGCAGCCTCTTGGGCACCGAGATGGCGCGCCACGGCGAGCGCGTGGTGGTCGGTTCGCTCGGTGAGGGTCTCCCGCCCACGTGGGGCCAACTCGATCTCGGGCCTGGGGCGAAGCTCTCGATCCCCAGCCGGATGGTGGTGCTCTTTCCCGCCGGCACCCTGGCGGCCGCGCCGCTGTGCATCGCCGTCGACGATCGCAACTGGAGCCGGGAATTCGCCATCCTCTCGACCGTCGCCGACAAGCCGGCGGCGGAGGGGGTGCTGGAGTCGTTCCGCGACCGGCTGAAGACCGGGGAGAACCCGCTCCGGGGGCGTGTGCTCGAGGCCTCGCTGTGCGACGGCAGCGTCCGACTCGGCGTGGCGCCACCGATCGAGGCCGACCGCGGCGGGCTGATCCTCCCCGACGACGTCTGGGCGGAGATCGACATTTTCCTCGCCGCGGCCGGGCACCGCCGCGATCTGATGCGGCGCCTCGGCCTCGGCACCAGCCGGGGGCTGCTGGTTGCCGGCCCGCCGGGGGTCGGCAAGACGCACCTGGTGCGGGTCATTGCCGCCGAACTCGCCGGACGGTTCACGACGATCCTCGCCGATGCCAATTCGATGCGCCATGCGATCGCCGAGCTGTATGCCGAGACCGAGTCGTTCGGGCCGACCGTCGTGGTGCTCGACGACATCGACCTCGTGCTCGCCCACCGGGACGGCAGCGGCAACAACGGCACCCTCGCCGATTTCCTCGCCGCCCTCGACGGCGTCCACCAGCGCGAGGACATCCTCACGATCGGCACCACCAACGATCCCAAGTCGCTCGATCCCGCCGCCCAGCGCGCCAGCCGCTTCGACGTGGTGATCACGCTGCCGCCCCCCGACGCGGCGCTCCGCGCCCGGCTCCTCGGCCGCTACCTGGGGCCGCTCGGCGCCGGGATCGATCTGGTCACGGTCGCCGAGACACTCGACGGCGCCACCGGTGCCGACATCAAGGAGGTGGTTCGCCGTGCGGTGCTCGAGCACGGCGAGTCGTTCAGCCAGGCCGACCTGGTGCGCGTCGCCGATGGCGGTCGCTGGAAGGCCAACGTCGTCCGGCGGCGTTATCTGTGACCCTCCGGGATCCGTGACCGCGGGCGCCTCCCCAGGGGAGAGCCGGGGTGACGGCGGCTGGTTTCCCGGAGAAAAACGTCGACTTTTCCCCCGGGGGCGGCACCGCGAACGCATCGCCGCCATGCTGCGGGCTGGGGATCCGGGAAGCTGCCGGTGCAGGTATCATTGGGCGACCGCGGGAGGGGTGTCGCCGGGCGTCGGTGCCCGGGTGTGTCGCGGGCGGAGAGTGCGTGTGCGCGGAGTGGCCACCATCGGGGTGCGGATCGCGGCGCTCGCCTGGAGCATGACGGCGCTCGGCCGGGCCGACGACCGACTCCTCTTCGAGACCGACATCCAGCCGATCCTCACCGCCCGCGGCTGCAATGCCGGCGGGTGCCATGGCAAGTCGGGGGGGAAAAACGGCTTCGCCCTCTCGTTGTTCGGCTTCGACGCCGACGGTGACCACCGGTCGATCGTCTCGGGGGCGCGTGGCCGGAGAGTCGACTTCGCCGCGCCCGACCGGAGCCTGCTCCTCCTCAAGGCCACCGCCTTGGAACCGCACGGCGGCGGGCGACGGATCGAGGAGGGGAGTGCCGACCACCAGCGCCTCGTCGAGTGGATCGCGCGCGGGGCGCCGCGGGCCGGTCCCGCCGATCCGCGCGTGGAACGGGTGGAGATCGGTCCGCCGCCGCGCTTGCTCGGGTCCGGCGAAGCCCTGCCGCTGGTGGCCACCGCCTGCTTCACCGACGGCTCCACCCGGATCGTCACGGCCGACTGCGCCTGGCAATCGAGCGAGCCGGTCGTGGTGAAGGTGGCGGCCGATGGCCTGGCCACCGCGGGAGCGCTCCCGGGGGAGGCGACGGTCATGGTCCGCTACATGGGCCTCATCGCCACGTGGGACACCGGGGTCGCCCGTCCCCAGCCGGTCGATCCGGCGGCCTACGCGGCCCTGCCGCGGGCCAATTTCATCGACGACCTCGTCTATGCCCGGCTCCGGCATCTCGGCATCCAGCCCAGTCCGCCGTGCTCCGACTCCACGTTCCTCCGCCGCGCGCATGTCGACGTCATCGGCAGGCTTCCGACCGCGGCCGAGGCCCGCGTGTTCCTCGCCGACGCCGCGCCCGACAAGCGGGCACGGCTCGTGGCGGCGCTGCTCGAGCGCGGCGAGTATGCCGATTTCCAGGCCAACAAGTGGGCCGACCTGCTCCGCCCCAATCCTTACCGCGTGGGCATCAAGGCGACGATGGCCCTCGACGCGTTCCTGCGTGACGCGTTCCGACGGAATCTGCCGCACGACGCGTTCGTGCGCGAGTTGCTGACCGCGCGGGGGAGCACATTCCGCGACGGGGCGACGACGATGTTCCGCGACCGTCGCAGCCCCGACGAGATCGTGACGATGGTCAGCCAACTCTTCTTGGGGACGCGGCTCGAATGCGCGAAGTGCCACCAGCACCCCTTCGAGCGCTACGGTCAGGAGGATTTCTATTCGCTCGCGGCTTTCTTTTCCCGGGTCGGGTACCGGGGCACCGGTCTCTCGCCGCCGATTTCGGGTGGGGAGGAGTTCGTCACGCTCGCCGACCGGGGCGAGGTCCGCCACCCGCTCACCGGCAAGGTGCTGCCGCCGCGCCCGCTCCTCGCCGAGCCGATCGCCCTCTCCGAGCGTGACGATCCGCGCGTCGCCCTTGTCGAGTGGATGACCCGGCCGGACAACCCGTTCTTCTTCCGGGCGGCGGCCAACCGGGTGTGGGCCGATCTGATGGGGGTGGGGCTCGTCGATCCGGTCGACGATCTCCGCGCCACCAATCCGCCGGGAAATGCCGCGCTCCTCGACGCCCTCGCCGTGGAGTACCGTCGGCTCGGCATGGACACCAAGCGCTTCATCGCCACGATCATGGCGTCAGAGGTCTACGCAGCATCGAGCACGCCGGACGCCACGAACGCGGCCGACCACCGCAGCTTCTCCAGGCGGGTGCGCCGGCGCCTCCGCGCCGAGGTGCTCGCCGACGCGGTCGACGACCTCACCGGGGTTCCCACCGCCTATCCCGGTGCCGCACCAGAGTCGCGCGCGGTGCAGCTCTGGACCCATCGCAGCGGATCCACGTTCCTCGATGTCTTCGGGCGGCCCGATCCCAATCAGGACCCTCCCTGCCAACGCGACCCCGACGCGACGGTCGTCCAGGCCCTCCACCTCCTCAACGGCCCGCAGATCGCCGGCAAGATCGCCGCCGAGGACGGCGCCGCCGCCCGGCTCGCGGCGGGTGACCTGGCCCCCGCGGCGGTGATCGAGGAGCTCTATCTCGCTGCCTATTCGCGGTTCCCGACCAGCGAGGAGCGGATCGCCCTCGAGGCCGAGTTCGCCCGCGCGGGGCGCGGCCGGAGGCAGGTGGTGGAGGACATCCTCTGGGCACTGGTGAACTCGGCGGAGTTCGTGTACGAGGATTGACGATGGTGCGCCGCACGGGCGCCGACGGGATCGCGAACGGGAGGTGAGACGATGGCCAATGCAGCTGGACCACACCCGCGGGTCGATCTGCCGTTTTCACGGCGCACCGGGCTGCGGCTCGGCCTCGGCGGCCTGGCCGGGGGCACGCTCGGCGGTCTCTGCGGGCTCGTGAAGGCGGCGGAGGGGACCGCCGCGCCGCGGCAGCGGGCGACATCGTGCATCCTCATCTGGCTCGACGGCGGGCCGACCCACCTCGAGACCTTCGACCCCAAGCCGGACGCACCCGCGGAGACGCGCGGCGAGTTCTCGGCGATTCCCACTGTGGTCCCGGGGACGATGATCTGCGAGCACCTTCCCGAACTCGCGAAGCTCGCCGACCGTTATGCGCTCGTGCGTTCCGTCTGCCACGACCAGGGGAATCACGGCGCCGGCAACCACTACATGATGACCGGTGCCCCGCCGCGGATTCCCGTCGGCTGCGGCGCGTTCGTCAGCTTCCATCCGAGCATGGGCTCGGTCGTCGCCCACGAGCGCTCGGCGCCGCACGGCATGCCGGCCTACTTCTCGATGCCGAGCATGACGCGCTCCGGCGGACCGAGCTTCCTCGGGGCCAGGCACGCCCCGTTCGTGATTGCCGACGATCCCAACTCGAAGGGCTTCCGCGTCCGCGACCTCGCCCTGCCGGCGGGGATCGAAGCGGATCGGTTCGCCGCCCGCCGGGATCTGCGCCGCCTCGTCGACCGGCTGCCGCGCCACGAGGACCCGGCCGTGGCCGATCCGGTGCGCGTCCTCGACGATTATTACGCCCAGGGTGAGCGCCTCGTCACCACCCCCGAGGCCCAGCGCGCCTTCGACATCGCCAGCGAACCGGACACGGTCCGCGACGCCTACGGCCGCGACGGGCTCGGCCAGCGCGCCCTGCTCGCGCGGCGCCTGGTCGAGGCGGGGGTGCCGTTCGTGACGATCAATGACGGCGGCTGGGACCACCATTCCGATCTGTTCGGGGCGCTGGCCAAGCGCCTTCCCGCCTTCGACCGGACGGTGGCGACGCTGATCACCGACCTCGACCAGCGCGGCCTGCTCGAGACGACGATGGTGATCGTGCTCGGCGAATTCGGCCGGACCCCGAAGCTCTCGGTGCTCCCGGGGCAGACGAAGGCGGGCCGCGACCACTGGTCGAGCGCGATGTCGATCCTCTTCGCCGGTGGCGGCACCCCCGGCGGGCTCGTGGTGGGTGCGACCGACCGCCTCGGCCACGCGGCCCGCGACCGCGTGCTGTCGCCCGAGCAGTTCGTCTCCACCGTCTACACGAAGCTCGGCATCGACCCGGGGATGCACTTCATCACCCCCGCCGGCCGGCCGACGTTCCTCGTGTCGGACCCGACGCCGATCGCGGAACTGCTCGGGTGAGGTGCCACGGGTCGTTCGTCGTCGCGCTGCTCTTGCCGGCCGTCGCGGCCGCGGCTCCGCAGGCCGTGAGCCTCGTCCCGGCCGGAGCCGCACCGGCCGCCACGGCGCACGTCTTTGTCAGCGGGACGTTTTCCACCTGGCCGGTGGGTGTGTGGACCGACCGTGGCCAGCTGGCGTGGACCTGCGCCGCCGATCGCGGGCATTTCGCTGTCGCGATCCCGGCCGACGGCGCGGTCGGGCTCCACCGGGTGCGTTTCCACGACGCCGCCGGAGCGACGGCCGTGCGGCGGTTTCTCGTCGATCCGCTTCCCGCGCAGGGCGAGGCCGAGCCCAACGACGCCCCGCGGACCGCGCAGGCGGTCACGCCGCCCACGGTCGTGGACGGCATCCTCGACAAGGCGGGGCAGGTCGACTGCTTTCGTGTTGATCTCGTCCGCGGGCAGCGGCTCCTGGCCGCGGTCGAGGCCCATGGCCGACTCGCCAGCCCGTTCGATCCGGGCCTCGATCTGGTCGATGCGCGGGGCGCGCTTCTTCAGCGGAATCTCGACGCCGCCGGGCTCGACCCGCGGATCGTTCACCTGGCCGAGCGCGACGGCCCCGTGGTGGTGCGCGTCTTCGGCCTGCCGGAAACCCCCGACAGCACGATCGGCCTGGCCGGTGGCGAGCGGTTCGTCTACCGGCTCGCGCTCACCACCGGGCCGGTGCTCACCGGCTGCCTGCCGGGGGCGCTCGCCGGTGCCGCAGCGGCGCTACCGATCCCCCGGGGCCTCGACCTTCCCGCCGGCGCGATCCTGCTCTCGGGTACGGGAACCTCCGCCGACCCGGCGCGGGGGTCGGTGCGCACGGCGTGGCTTCCCGGTGCGACAGGGCTGGTGGAGCTGCCGGTGGTCGATTGTCCGGTGATCGAGGCCGGGATCTGGCCGGGCGCCACACCGCTGGCGTCGTTGCCTGCCTGCGTGACCGGCTGTCTCGAGCGGTCGGGGGAGGCACGCGGGGTGCGCTTCCGCGCGGCCAAGGGGGCAGGGCTCGCGATCGAGTGCGCGGCACGGAGCATCGGTTCGGCGGCCGATCCGCTCGTCATGATCCACGACGCGGCCGGCAGACGGCTGTTCGTGCATGACAGCCCCGACGAGCGTTTCACCTGGCAGCCGCCGGCCGATGGCGACTACCAACTGGCGGTGGTCGATCGTCGCGACGACGCGTCGCCCTGGCACTCGTTCCGACTGACGATCGAACCACCGGTGCCCGCCGTGCGGCTCACCGTGGCGAGTGACTCGGTGAGCGGCTCCGTCGGCAAACCGATCGCGATCGAGGTGGCGATCGATCGGCGGCACGGGTTCGCGATGCCGCTCGTGATCGGGTGCGACCGGGTGCCGGCCGGGGTGGAGGCGCCGCCGGTGGTGTCACCAGCGGAGGGGGATGCGGCCAAGAAGGTGACATTCAGCCTGACGTGCCCGGAGCCGTTCTCGGGACCGGTGCGGATTGTCGCCCGGCCCGAAGGCATGCCCGAAGGCAGACCGCTGGCGACAGCGGCCTGTGGCCCCGAGCAGGTGATCGATCTCTGGGTCACCGCCACGCCCCAGGCACCCTGACCGGGCTGCTAGCAGGCTGTGGCCAAACAGCCTGCTGCACCTCACGGATGAGGTGCCGGGAGCGCAGCTCCCGTGAAAAGCGCAGCTTTTCAATTGGCCAAAGGCCAAGGATGGACTTTGGCCACGGGCTGCCAGCAGGCTGTGGCCAAACAGCCTGCTGCACCTCACGGATGAGGTGCCGGGAGCGCAGCTCCCGTGAAAAGCGCAGCTTTTCAATTGGCCAAAGGCCAAGGATGGACTT